>ENA-ORNG01000148-ORNG01000148.1-human-gut-metagenome-genome-assembly--contig:-NODE-148-length-68742-cov-6.031287_pt1 | contig 68742 bp, 65 predicted proteins | sample MGYA00242113_ERZ509018 | MGnify/ENA primary metagenome ERZ509018 (study PRJEB26280, sample SAMEA2338711) | human gut metagenome | biome: human gut; feature: human-associated habitat; material: faeces... | reverse complement strand
GGCGGCGGCCGCCCGCCGGGGCGGGTTGGATTGTATGGTCGGGCTGGGTAAACGGAGCAGCGTGGCCAGTCTTGGCCGTCGGAGCGGGCTGCGTGGCATTGACGCCGGATGAGATTGAGGGACCGGGCTTCGTGGCATTGACGCCGGCTACGGCAGATTCAGAAGTCCGCATATCGTCGATAGCTTCCGGCTCGCCCGCCTGACAGTCCTGAGAACCGCTGGCAGGATCAAACGCCTCGCCCCAGTCAAGGGGCAGGTCGATACAGGTGTCGTCTGTCATAATATTCATCGATGAGAAAATGTCGGAAAATGTTATCTGTTCACATGAGTCCTGTTTTGTGTCGTTTTTCATTATGATGTCCCTCCGGATGCCTTTCTTCTGTCTGAAAAGAGCATATCACAAGCAGTGTCCCGATTGTGGGACACTGGGAGGGGAGAACATCATTGTACTGTTCTTTTTTCTATGATATAGTTAAATGAAAAGAGGGTTTTTTATGGATAAGATGGGAACAGACAGAAAAAATCAGAATGACGGGAACGGCAGGTTCTCTGCCCTGACGAAATACATTGATATATTTGACGGCGATAATTTCGGTACATGGGTAATCGACCATGAAAACGACGGCACGCCGGAGCACCCGGTACATATGCCCTTTGTCGATTACTCTCAGGATGTATATCAGTTTATCAAAGACTTTGGTGATTTCAGCGAACAAAATGAGGATTTTAGGCTGACCCGCTATGCCCATATTTTAGAGGAAAACGGACTCAGCGGGAGTCGTAAATCCATGCAGGGCGCCGATGTTTCTCAGCTTGACGCCCAATGCGTGCTGGCTATGATAATGTGCGCTACTCGAGCAGAGCGATTCTGCGACGGCGCCCTGCTCGGTTGTCTTGCAGACGGCACTATACAAAAATGTCTGGAACGGCTGAAAAAGATTGATGAGGCTCACGGGGCAGGAAAAGCGTAGGCTTAAGGTGAGCGCTGAGTGTGCGATTGCAAGGAGGTTGTAATATGACAAAGACGATATATGTATTGACAGATCTTGATGATCGAGGAAATCTGCCGGATCGTATCCCGGATGCAAGCTGCATGACACAGGAGCAGCTGGACAAAGAGTTGGAAAAAGGCTATGCAGACTTCCAGGAACGACGCACCCGCCTGGCCGAGGAGGTTTTTGAGGATATCCATGAGAGGTATAGGGTGTGAAATTGTAAAGAACAACTGATAACAGAGAGCAAGGATTGATGTACGCAGTATTTTGGAACACATTGTGTTCAACTGGTATTCTGTTCAAAACGCTGTGGGACAAATTGATAGGCTAGAAAAAAGAATGTCGTCTTTGTGCCAAATGCCTGACTGATTTAGATCATATGAAAAGGAACCATGGCACAGCCGTAATCTGCACATTATGCATGTAGACAATTATCTGATCTTTTATGTGCCGGATAATAAAGATTAAGTCATCACGGTAATTCGTATCATGTATAGTAGACGGGATATAGATAGTCAATTAGTGTAGAAAAACGGGGACTGCCACAAGGGTGGTACTCATAAAACAAAATAAGAATGTTTTCGTGAAACGGTGAAGCTACAGCTATGCCGTTTCACCATTTTGCTGGCCATTCATCCAAGACGCAGGGAGTATTCCCACAAGGTTATAGGAAATACAAATTGTTTTCCTATGAAATTATCGAAAAAGCAGCAATCGGAGAGTCGTAAGCAGTGAATATGTTATTCAAAAATTATATTGAATATATTGAGTGTTTATGCTACTTTCAAGGCGTATCAACGATGCTATTCAAGATTACCTCAAAGCGTGCCTAATGGAAGCCCTACCCCAAGTTCCGCTTTGACAGATGATGATTGTTACGCAATAGGTGGTGAGAAAATCTCATGCGATATGGCTTGTAGCCTTGAAAACACGATAGTTGATAGTTTATATTCCTACCCTCAAAAACGGCGGTCTACTGCGTAAAATTTTGCTATGCCTTCGTTGATGTTCTTTAGAAGGACAAAAAGCCTTGATTTATGCGGCTTGCAGAGGACAAAAAAGAGCAGGGAATATCATATCTATCAGAAGCGAAAAATTGATCCTATATCATTCAATGCGATATAGAAAAGCAGACAAGAAGTCATAATTTCTTGCCTGCTTGTGTCGCAACCGGTTTGCTATCCGCTTATGTTAATTCGTTATTAAAAGTTCCTTATTAGGTTGTTTCTTTATGGTTGCATTATTTCTCTACATTCAACAAATTTAATGCACCATATCATATATATATCTTGTAATTTGTGTCCATGTGCTTATACAAAGCTTCATTCCACTGCCTTTTAGTTGGCGGCACAAAAAGTAATGGAAGTGCTGTACACCTTCAATTTTTTGTGCCACAATAGACTTGATTTTATAAGGCATTCCCGGCATCAGTATCAGCTGCACCCACCCGTTTGCCTATTGATGTGCAGGTGCGCCACTCTACTCAGGTGGGAATACTCTTTAATTTGTTTCACTATGTGGGGCTGTTTTTCGTGCCTATTCCACGATTTCTTCCCAATTTACTTTCTTTCACACTATATCATTTTATACTAAGGCACCATTTTGTTTCACCTTCGTGCGTCTTTTCTTCGATGGAGCAATAGGCTTAATTTTAATAAAAAAACAATGAATTAAATGTTTATCATACATGTCGTATTTGTAATGTTTTTGATTGTCCTACAGACACAGTATCATTATCGGCTCGCCAAGTAGATCGAAAGTTTTTTCAATATTCTCGGAAGCAAAACCTCAACATTTTCGGAAGTAATTCCTTAATATCCTCGGAAGTTCCGTCCTATAACGGATATTGCTGCAATCTACTTATGCGTGCCTTTCGTGTATCCCGCAATATAAAAAACCCGAGTATCCATTAGTTATGCGGATCTCGGGGCGCATTTAGTTATTCAATCGGACATGTTTCTTAATGATCTTCTGTTGCAAGATGTTGCCTCTTTATCTTATATGTTCTAAAACTATAGTCTTCGCTATTTTGAATAAACCGCGTCATTTTTAGAGAGAAGATAAACGCAGTACTGATTCATGCTGATCCCTTCTCTTTTAGAATGCTCTGCCAGGGACCGATGCAAACTCCGGGGAATTCTTAGTTTAAATTGTCCGGAATAATCTTCTAAGTTATCCGGTTCATGGATCTCAATTCCATCTTCCAGTGCAGCTTCAAGCCATGCTTTCTTGGCGTCTGCCGCATTTGCAACCGCAGCTTCGATCGTTTCTCCGCAGGTAATACAGCCCGGCAGGTCAGGATAAGAAACCACAAATCCGCCTTCATTTTTATCCTCTATGATTTCCATTCGATAAGGCATCTTCATATAATCATTCAGTGTCTTCATCATTTTTCGCCTCACTTTCTACAACCTGTCTTACAAGTTCAACATAAGTCTTCTTAATTGGTTCATGCTTTGGTATCGTAATTGGCTGGCATCCGGGTTTTCGAAATGTATAATGACTGCTCCCGCTTATTGGAGCATTCATTTTATAGCCATAGCTTTCTAATACTTTACGCAGCTCATCGAACCGTATGTCTCGCGACAAAGTGCAGATTCGCATCAATAGTTTATCCCATTTTGACACTTGAATACCTCCTATTTATATTATATATGGTATCGTATTTGGTGTCAATAGTTTTATATATAAACGCCAACGGAAGTATTTTCTCGATATTATCAACCGATAAAGGATATTGCTGCAATTTACTTCCATGTACCTTTCGTATACTCCGTTATATAAAAAAGCCCCAAAATCCCAACAGTTATGCGGATCTCGGGGCATATTTCATTACTCAAACTCAATCGTTCCAGGCGGCTTTCCCGTGCAATCATAGAATACCCGGTTAACATGGGGCACTTCGTTGACTATACGGCTGGTCACCTTTTCCAGCAGGTCCCATGGCAGCTTGGCGGACTCGGCCGTCATAAAGTCGCTGGTGGTCACGGCACGCAAGGCGATGGCATAATCATAAGTCCTGAAATCACCCATCACGCCTACGGAGCGCATATTGGTCAGCGCCGCAAAGTATTGATTTATCTGGCGGTCAAGGCCGGCGGCGGCAATCTCCTCCCTGTAGATGGCATCGGCTTCCTGAACTATCTTCACCTTTTCCTCGGTGACCTCACCTATGATACGCACGCCGAGGCCCGGGCCGGGGAATGGCTGGCGGAAAACGAGGTATTCAGGCAGTCCCAGTTTGAGCCCTGCCTGGCGGACTTCGTCTTTGAAGAGCATGCGCAGAGGCTCGATTATATCCTTAAAGTCCACATGATCCGGCAGGCCGCCCACATTGTGATGGGACTTGATGGTGGCGGATTTTCCCAGGCCGCTCTCGATAACATCGGGGTATATCGTACCCTGCACCAGATAGTCGACTGCGCCGATCTTTTTGGCTTCTTCTTCAAATACTCGGATAAATTCCTCTCCGATGATCTTGCGCTTTTCCTCCGGCTCGGTGACTCCGGCCAGTTTGTCATAAAAGCGCTGCTGAGCGTTCACACGGATAAAGTTCAGGTCATATTCTCCGGAAGGCCCGAAGATAGCCTCTACCTGATCGCCTTCATCTTTGCGCAAGAGGCCGTGATCCACAAATACGCAGGTGAGCTGTTTGCCTACCGCCTTGGAAAGCATGACGGCCGCCACCGACGAATCCACTCCGCCGCTGAGGGCGCAGAGTACTTTGCCGTCCCCTACTTTCTCGCGGATCTCTGCGATGGCGTTTTCCACAAAGCTGTCCATCTTCCAGTCGCCGCTGCACCCGCAAGGACCGTACACGAATGCCGAGAGCATTTTCATGCCCTCTTCCGAATGGGTGACTTCCGGATGGAACTGGAAAGCGTATAAATCTTTTTCCGGATTTTCCATGGCCGCCACCGGGCATACAGGCGTGCCGGCAGTTATCTTAAAGCCCTCAGGCACAGTTTCTATGTAGTCCGTATGGCTCATCCATGTCACGGTCTCGTCGCTGACCTCTCTTAAAAGGCCGGTCTTGTCCTTTACCGAAACGATCGTCTTTCCGTATTCACTGACAGGAGCAGTGGCTACTTTTCCGCCGAGAGTATAGGCCATGAGCTGAGCTCCGTAGCAGATCCCAAGCACCGGTATCCCCAGGGCGAAAAGCTCAGGTTCAGCATGAGGCGACTTTGGATCGTACACGCTGTTAGGCCCTCCGGTGAGGATTATGCCCTTAGGCGCCATTTCCCTTATCTGGTCGATGGTCATGGTGTAAGGGTGCACTTCACAATAAACATTACATTCTCTGACACGGCGGGCGATAAGCTGGTTATACTGGCCGCCGAAATCAAGTATTAAAATGGTTTCTTTCATAAAAACCTCCATTTGCTGATTTGCTTTTATTATAAACCATTTTGGTGTTACAGGCAAATTGTTTGGGGCATTGGCGGAAGCGGCCACAAGCAAGATGGGGATATATTGGCGATGGGCGCTGCATGTCGCCGGCCTGCAGCCGCCGCTTCGGCTGAATAGGACCGTCCCGGACGTCATATAATATAGACAGAACAATATAATATCATCCGAGGTGACTGTCATGCCGAAAAAGATAGACTGGAAACTTCTCATTATATGTCTCGCCGTGCCGCTGGCGGCGGGCGGGTTTTCTGCATTTCTGATAAAAGATAATGTGGAGCTTTTTCAATGGGTGCAAAAGCCGCCCCTGTCTCCGCCCTCATGGCTGTTTCCGGCAGCTTGGACGGTCCTCTATGTACTTATGGGGATAGCCTCTTATCTCGTACTGCGTTCCGGAAAGCCGTGCAGGTCCGCCATGGTCCTTTATTGGCTCCAGCTTGCCTTTAATTTTTTCTGGCCGATAATCTTTTTTAATCTGAGGGCATATCTGATCGCTTTTTTCTGGCTGATACTGCTGTGGATCCTGATACTGGCCACCGCTCTCGCTTTCGGAAAACTATCCTGTCCGGCAGGTCTGCTGCTGGTTCCTTATCTGATCTGGGTGACTTTTGCCGGCTATCTCAACTGGGGCGTCTATGCGCTCAACTGAAAAGGGACCAAAGCGGTCCCCTTTCTATACATATTTTTTGTCTATCCAGCCTGTCACCTGACCGGCAACGCCCACCCTCGATTTCAGATTTGTTATCCTGACACGGCCGCTGACGACCGCATCGTCCCAGCGGTAATAGGTTCCGGTCACATGAGTCGCCGGGACTTTTGCCGTGGAAGCATAATACAGAGGTACGCCTGCCAGTTTGACAGCGGTTCCCGCACCGGTTGCTCCGGAATCGCTCGCAGTGCCTGACCCGCCTGATGTGCCTGACCCGCTCGCCGCACCGGAGCCGTCAGATGTGCCGGACCCGTCAGAAAACCTGACGCCGAGATAGTCGCATATACCTTTGGCTAGAGCCTTGCCTACCTTTTCCGGGTCATGGATGAAGTCGTCCACATCCGTCCGGTTGGTGTGAAAGCCCAGCTCGCAGTAAACTGTCCTGGCCCGTGGCGTCTTTATTTCCACCAGATCCTGCCGTACACCGAAATGGGCGGTCACTTTTCCCGGATAAATTTCTACCAGCGGCGGAGCCACCGCATTGAAGATCTTGCGATACTCGCTGCTGTCCTGCCAGAACATGAAAAGCAAGTATCTTGCGTCAGCAGATGCGGCGTTTGTGTGGATGGGCACATAAAGATCGGCTCCGAAGCTGTCTGATTCGGCGCACCTTGCGGCCATGTTCCTGCTCGCTGAGCCGATCTTTACCGATACCCCTGAGGACTTGAGGTATCTGGCGCAGGCGTCGGCTATGGGCCTGGTGTGCTTATCTTCGTAACATCCGTCTTTGAGACATTTATTTTGATCTACTCCGTGATTGGACGGAGAAAGATATACTTTTGCCATCGTGTTCTCCTTTCTATCGTTCTGCCGCCTGGGGCGGCTGTCATTACATTATATGCACCGTCATGCGGTTCGTCGCCAGCAGTAGGCAACAATGTAGGGAGGCATGTTAGGGGGCGGAACTATTTTCCCAAGGAGTTTTACCCGGCCCTGCTCCGAGTGTCCTGCCAGTAAGCGTTAATCTGAGATAATAGCTCTTGTTTTTCTTTCAAGGCCTCGAACCAATTCTTATCGTCAATCCTTTTTCCATATATCTATTGCTCTCCTTTCAAAGTTAGGATATAATTTTTGCAAACGGAAGGAGGTTTATCCATGCCTATTCTTCATCACCATCATTTGAAGTTTCGTGCAATCAGGCCGTATACATCCAAGGAGAAAGCCTTTATCAACGATCAGCTCATTCCTTTTTACAATAAGATGATCGACAGATATACCCCCGATGCTATCGTCTTTGTACGAGTAGGCATATGCCACCAGCTTAAAGAACATGAAACATCTGAAACTGGTACGATCAAGGGGGTTAAAGCCTGCCTTATGTGTACCGATAAGGGTATTGTGCTACAGTCCATGATGGCTGGCAGCCGCAGCCTTGTCATTCCGTTCCGGTTGATAGAATCCATTGAATTCAATCCGAATAATATCAATGCAAACGACAATCCTGACATGTATGACCTGCCCCTAATCCATTTTGATATTACTATTTATTTCATGACCAGTTGTGGTATCCCTGAGATGTTGATTGTACATACCGCCGACTACTGCGACTGGCGTGATCAGGAATATGCTGAACTGCTCAGCCCTAAACCTTTTTTACGAGAACTCAGGTCCATACAAAAGCGCATGCGCATTAACGATAAATAATACATGCAATGAGGTATATCTATGTCCGACGATTACATATATAGCGAAAGATCATATGACACTCAGCCTTTTACAAGGCCGGAGATCATTTTCATCAACGACGATCTAATACCTTTTTACAATAATATGATCGACAGATATTCTCCTGACGCTATAGTCCTCGTAACGGTCAAGAAATGTCCGTCTCTCCAGGAGCTGGAGACCAATTCCTACGAACTGCTCAAAGGCGTCCGATCATGCCTTATGCGTACTGATAAGGGCCTGGTCCTTCAGTCCATGATGTCAGAATACCGCAACCTCACCATCCCCATACGCAGGATCACTTACCTGAGCTTTGATCCAGATGACATCTATTATCTCGATGATCCCGGCACAGAAAATCCAAAGGACCTGCGCTTTAAGATCAAACTCGATTATATAGCAGACCCGGACGAACCCGGTGACACCGAAAGTCTTGTCTTATTTACGGTCAGTTACAACTGCCGGCGTCATCAGGAATATGCAGAATTGCTTGATCCCAAGCCATTCATGTCAATCCTTCATCGGCTGAAAAGCTGTGTTCATCCATAAGATCTTTTATCCCGGAGCGAAGCTTCAATATAAGCTCCGCTCCGTTGTTGTATAGGTCTCAGCATCAATGCGAGATTTTGTCATATGTCAATCTCCCCGAATCAGGTATATGGTCTCCAACCTTCATCTAAATAGCAATAATAATGGGGCGTATGATCATAGTGTATTTTCATATCTCCGCTTATACCAAAGAAGACTTTGATTTCCGGCACAAACCCGGCTGTAATATGAGGGCTCAAAAAAAGATGTGCTGTACCATCTTTCGTAATATGTACATGTCCTCGGGGATAATAGTCGTAAGGTTTACTGCAGCCTTTCGGATGAACGGCTTTCCACAGCTTTTTATGATTATAGGTTGTTCCAGACTTTGCAATCCCCTCCGGATAAATTTCTTCTTCAAACGCAAAGGCAAGCAGCTTCCCTTCTATGATCCAAAACACACCGTTTTTGGGGAAACTTGTTTTACACATTTCTTTTTCTCCTATATAAACATATCTTTCCATTATTCCTTGTTGTCATTGCAAAAATATCATTTGTCATGTCCGATATTTGACGCATATGGGCGAATGAAAAAAGTATCCATGAACCATTTGATGGTATTATCTTCCTGCATATTAAAACGCCCAAGTCTCTGCGCGGCTTGAGCTTTTCCTTGAAATTGGTTTAGAGATAGGTTCGGCCAGCGAAATGTTCTCCGCACCCCGTTTTTTTGTCTCTCTGAGAACCATTTTTGTAAAATCTTCCCAACTTGTGTTCTCTAAATTCGTTTTTTTGGTGGATTGAGAACTGCTCGATGGAAAAAGTTTCTCATCGCCCCTTAATTATTGAGAAACAAGAACCTTTGTATCTCGTCAGGTTCTCAGTCAGGTCTGTGATCAACATTCTGAGAACTTTTTTCTGGCGGAAATCCTTTTCCTTAATGCAAATAGAAAGTCTCACTCTCCTCCCATCGCGAAGGAGAACAGTGAGACTTTTTTTGAAATGTCTGTTCGTTTCTTATGGTCTCAAATGCAAGACTCGTCTATGGTCCACAGAATGTCCGCTGCCGCTGCATTGGCCGAAGAGAATGCAAACTGCAGGTTGTATCCGCCTGTATCGCCGTCGATATCTACGGCCTCTCCGATCACATAAAGTCCCGGCTCGTTGGGCAGGCTCATGTTCTGGAGCTTGATCTGGTCCAGGGCTACACCGCCGCAAGTCGCCATGGCTTCCTCAAAACCGCCGAGCCTGTGGATAACGAACTCGTGATCAGTCAGCGTACCGGCGAGCCTGTTTATCTGTGCTCCTGAAAGCTGTGAAACTTTGTTGCCGCTTATGCCCAGCATTTCAGCTATCCTCTGGCTGAACCTGCGGGGCAGTCCGAGTTCCTCGCTCATATAGCTCTGAGGCGACCTGCCGCTGCCCGGAAAATCTCTCTTCATCCGGGCAGCGCACTCCGTCCCGGTCGTCCTACCCAAAAAACCTATCCGAAACCTCCCGCCCGCCGCCATGCGGCGGGCGTTGTCCAGGATGACCGGGCCGGAGAGTTTTCGCTCTGCGAAAAGCAGGTCGCCGAAAGCGCTGAACTCCCGGCCGCCGGCAGGGCCGGGCTCCGGGACACCGCCTGAGGCCGTATTTTCGCCGGCGGGGATCGTCAGGCGCACATTTTTAAAGCTCATGCCTGACAGATCTCCAAAGGCATAGTCCTTTACATAGACCGGTGCCAAAGCCGGTGACAGCGGCGTTATCTTTATGGCCAGGTCGCGTGCCAGGATTTCCAGCATTTTTCCGTCCGACCCGGTGGAAGGATACGAGCAACCGCCTGTAGCTATTACAAGATACCTGCATGCAAAAATGCCCTTCTCTGTGGTCAGGGCATAATCGTATCGCCTATCTCCTTCCGCCGGGTATCCGCCGCCTTGAATGCGGCGGATACCCGTTACCTTGGCGCCTGATATGATGTCCGTGCCGTTCTGCCGGATACGGTGCAGCAGGGCTTTCAGCACATCACGGCCGTTCATGGAAGCCGGGAAGATCTTGCCGTCTTCTCTTTCCATGACCGGTACTCCAAGGCTTTCCATAAAGCGGCAGAAACGGACATTGTTATATTTCTGCAATATACCCCTGATATACCTGCCGCTGTCGCCATAGTGGACTACGAAATCCTTGGCGGAACCGCCGTGGGTAAGATTACACTGGCCGCCTCCTGCCATCAGCAGTTTTGTGCCTGCTTTTCCGGAACCTTCGATCACGACCGCCCGGCCGCCTGCCTCTCCGAGAGCTCCGGCAAACAGGAGCCCGGCGGCTCCAGCCCCAACTATGACAATATCTTTAAAACACACTTTCGTCTTATTTTCACTCATTGCTCTGCACTCCGAGAGACTGTCCGTATCCCTCATTTATGAGGCAGTTTATGGTATTCTCGTCCATGTCGGTGACATTCACGATAAGAGCCATATCCGTGTCGTATCTCTTTTTTTCTTTTCTGCCGGAATTGCTGTCCTGGTTTTCGTTCTGGCTGCCTTTTACAAAATGTATCTCTATCACAGCAATATCACTATATGGCGTGATATATCTGTTATTCTGCAGATAACCTCCGCTGCTCACATCAGTCTGCCATGCAGTCAGTATCCTTTCTATTTCTGCCTTATCATCTATTACGGTCATTGATCCGTAATAGATCTCTTCATACAGTTCATCATAATGGGCATATTCGTCAACATACATTCCGGTCAGGGTTATATAACTTATCTTATCCATATCGACATAAGATGTTATCTGGGTCTTTTCTTTATACTCCTGGCTGGTGAGTATATTGTCTATGAGTTCTGCAGCCTTTTCATCTATATAGATATCATAGGCCCTATTAAGGTCACGGCCATTCTTGAGATGATATTTGATCGTTATCCTTTCGCTCACCACATAGCCTTCATTTCCGCCGGCATCGTAGACTATGACAGGATCCCCTTCTTCTGCGAGATCTGAATCATACAGTTTGTTTTCTATTATATATTCATGCAGCTCTGTGACCATTTCTATTGTCTCCGGCGATGTCAGTTCAGGCTCCGTATCTGCATATTCTTTCGGAACCTGTCCGTATGCCATGTTGACTGAATCATAGTTCGTCACCAGTCCGCGCAGCTCTACGGATTCCACCTGTCCTACAGCCGGTATCCTGTTGGTGTTTCCTGTTATGTCGAAAACCATCACCGCTATGAAAACTGCCGCAAGGCATACATATATGATCATAGATCGTATGGTATTCCTGTTTATAACTTTTTCGCCCTTGCTTACCACCAGCTTGACTATAAAGAATGTGATCACAGCCCCGGCTGCCATCCCGGTGACTATGAGAAGTTTGGACTCGCCAAAACTCCATGCAAACATTCCGAAAGCGCTCATTCCCACAAAGGCTATCAGATATGTGCATATTTCTTCAAATACTTTTGAAAGCATGGAATTCCCGATTATTTCAAGCTTTCTGGTCTTATATACGATCTTTGCCAGTATAGAAATACATATACCTGTCAGCAGATAAATGACGCACAGCTTGTAGTCCATTTCCTCCCGCCTGAACAGCAGTGCAAACAGAGGATTGGACTTTTCCGCGATCTCTATCATCCAGTCCGGCAGTTCATAATAGCCAGGCACAAAGTTTACAAAATAACCGTTGAGGATCTTTACTATCACCGGTACGATGACCATTATCACGCCTGCAGTGAAAAGGTTCATAGCCGTAGTCCCCGTCAGAGAGCCTGACAGTACTGCTATACCGTAAAAATATGTGATCATTGCGGCTGAGGAGAACAGCCAGTAAAGCACATCTCCTATCCCCACAGCATCTGTCCTTGACATGATGAGCATATATATGAATGCCATCATCACCACCGGAAGCTGGCAAAGTATCCATCCGGTCCAGTAGTAGGAATTGAATATCCTGTTTTTGGACAGGGGCATGGCATGGAGCATCACAGCCTTAGGTTCGTTGTGAAGAAAGCCCATGACCAGCAGCGCCACCACTATAGGCACTACGCAAAGCATCGCCACATATATGAGATTCCCGTTGTTCAGCGAATTCTGTATATAATAATCGACAATGCCTATGTTTGAAATATGTGAAAGGAGCGGAAATACTCCTATAAAAAAGTACAGCACAAATGACAGTGCCGGTATGTACCAGTACATCTTGAAGCATTCCCACATAAGCGGCCAGGATAAGGCAAACCAGTTTCCTCTACGCATGTTCGCCACCTCCCAGTTTTTCGTTGAATATCTCCTCTACCGTTACAGGATAAATGTCCAGCAGGCTGTCTTCGAATATCATTTTTCCTCCGGCGATTATACCTATCCGGTCGCACACATCCCCCATTTCCCGTGCATTATGTGAAGAAATGAGCACCGTCATCTGCCTTTCAGCAACATCTCCCATGATATAATGCCAGAGTTTGCGTCTTGCGACAGGATCTATGCCGTCAACTGGTTCGTCTAATATCAGGTAATCCGGACATGTGGACATTGCCAGGCAAAAAGCGGCCTGTTTTTTCATACCCTTTGAGAATTTGCCCATAGGCTTTGATACATCAATTCCGAAATCATCTGTCATCTTCTGGAATATCTCGTCATCCCATGTCTTGTAGATTTTTTTATTGTAAGCCTTCATGTCTTTCAGGCTGTATCCGCGGAAAAAATAGATATCATCCGGTATCACCAGCACTCTTGCTTTAAGTACTTCATTATCGATGACCGGCTGGCCGTCTATGGTTACGGTTCCTGAGTCTGCTTTCAGAAAACCGGCCAGATGCCTGACTACCGTGGTCTTTCCTGACCCGTTCAGACCCATGAGCCCGTAGACCGAACCGTTTGGAACAGTCAGGCTGAAATCATTTAATACTGTTTCACCGTCATAAGTTTTGCAAAGGTTCTCTATCTTGATCACAGGTCTTTTTTCCTTTCTTTCATTATCTCTATCACCATCGAGTAAGCTTTATCGTAATCCAGTCCCAGAAAAAGAAGCTGTGAAAAGGCTTCGCCTACTGCGGCTCTGGCCTTTTTCAGTTCTTCATCATCAGGCGTTATATCTTTTTTGTCGGCAACAAAAGTCCCCACGCCTGCTGCCGTATAGATATAACCCTGCCGTTCAAGTTCCCGGTAGGCTTTCTGTATGGTGTTGGGGTTTACGCCCAGCGTCCTTGACAACTCCCTGACCGATGGCATCTTATCTCCCTGCTTCATGGTCCCGCGCATGATAAGTTCCTTGAACTTGTCGATGATCTGTTCATATATTGATTTGTTTCCGCGCAAATCAAGCTGAATCATCGCTTACCTCCCTTTTCAGCTTAAGTGTACCACACATCATAGTACACTGTCAATTTTCACTTTTGGCAGCGGCTTTTTTTCTTTCCAACATGGCTGTTTCATGGTAAAATCAATTAAGTAAGCTTTTCGTATGGAAAGGAAGGTAAAAGCTTTGGATCAATTTGATAAAGACAATAAAAAAGTTCAATATTATTCAGACAGAAAGTTCTCTGACCGTCAGGAGTCTGATAATGACCGCAGTTACAGTCCGGGCGGCAGCTACGGCCCTGACGGCTACGGCTATGGTTCAGACGGCAGCTACAGTCCAGCCGGCTATAACGCCGGCTCCGGCGGACGGCGGCGTTTTCCTGGCTGGGCAAAGGCCCTGATAATAATAGCTGTCATCGTTGTCGCAGTGATCTTTCTGACAGTAGGATGCAGCAATGTTGTCGGCAAAGTCCTTGGAGACGGAAGTTCCGGTGAAGTCAGCACAAATTTCGGCCATGACTATGTTGGAGTGTTATATATCCAGGATACTATTGATGAATATGGCACAGGCCTGTATAACCATCAGTATCTGCTCAGCGCCATTGATGCCATGATGTACGATCAGGATAACAAGGGGATCATCTTGTATGTAGATACTCCCGGCGGCAGTGTTTATGCTTCTGATGAGCTGTATCTGAAAATCAGGGAATATCAGGAATATACCGGCCGTCCTGTATATTCTTCCATGCAGTCTCAGGCCACTTCCGGCGGTTATTATATATCTGCCTCATGTGACAAGATCTTTGCCAACAGGAACTGCTGGACAGGTTCCATAGGCGTGACCATGGGTACATTTGTAGATGTGAGCGGCCTGCTGGAGGATCTGGGTATTGAGACAGAAACGATAACTTCCGGCGCCAACAAATCTATGGGCAGTTCCACTGAACCGATGACTGACGAGCAGCGGGCTATTTTCCAAAGTCTAGTCGATGAATCCTACAACCAATTTGTCAGCATAGTAGCCGAAGGCCGCGGTATGTCCATTGCTTCTGTAAAGGCTCTGGCTGACGGTCGTATCTATTCAGCTCAGCAGGCGCTGGACAACGGCCTTGTGGATCAGATCGGAACATTTGAGGAAGCCGCTGCTGATATGGTATCATCCTATGATCTTGCCAATGTACAGTTTGAACACTTCCAGCCGGAAACGACAACCACTCTTTCATCTCTGCTTGGATTATTGTCCGATCAGGGCTCAGCCTCATCAGACTCTGTTCTGACTGCCGAGGCCATCCAGGAGCTCATAGCTCTCAATGATTCTTTCCGTCTCAGCTATATATGTGAAGCGGTGAATTAGCTGCTGGCTGCGGTGGATATGTAAGCGGATCTGCGGTATTGCGAGGTGCTTCGTGGGCTACGCTGCTTCGGGGGCTGCGCTGCTTCGGGGGCTGCGGTATTGCGAGGGTTTATGTAATGGTGGTTGGCGTTGGCCTGCAAACGGCGTCCAACGCTGGGGCACGCTGCCAACGAGTATCTGTGTCCATCTCCTGGAGCTGGCGAAAAGTCGCTAAGCATGGAGCTGGCGAACTTCCACCTAAATGCGACTTTTTGAGCTTTTCAGGGGGAGCGAATCCCCCTAAAAAGCTTTTTTTATGACGGTCAGGGGGCATCTTTCGGAACTGAATCGGTAGCCGGAGAACCGTTCTGACAACTTTAGTTGTCATTTTAACTTTTTCTGCAAAAAATTCTCCCCCCTATATCATAGAAAAACACATTAGCAGGGGGAATCATTCCCCCTATTTTTTCTTTTCACGAATCTTCAGGGGGAATCATTCCCCCTGAAATACAAATAATCCACTGTCAGGGGGGACTTTTTTCTGACCAGATCAGTACCAAGCGAGTACTTAATGTGCATCAGACTTGCATAGACCCTTTTTTATAGCGCTTTCGCTCATACAGCGGTGTAAGGCTTTCGGTAGCGGCCTTGCATACTGTCTCTGTCTTTCTGCACAAACTGTTTGCTTTTTTCCCGATTTCATGATAAAATAATTATATTATCAGATTGGAGAGAATAATATGGAAAGAATCAAAACATTAAAAACTGCTTCTCTCTGTGAGAGCGCCAAAAACGGCGGCTGCGGCGAGTGCCAGACTTCATGTCAGTCCGCCTGCAAGACCAGCTGTGGTGTTGCAAACCAGAAATGCGAGAACGAAAACAAATAGTTTTCGTACCCACAGAACAAATAAGCAGAATTGCCGTCCAAAAGGGCGGCAATATTTATGTGACCGGAGTGAAGCCGATGCGCAGTCACTGCCACCTGCTCCGGAATGCGGCACAAGACCAGTGCCGCTCCTAATCCCATTTACGGAGGAATAAACATGGTACATCAGTATCAGCTTAACAATTATAATATAGTTTTAGATACCTGCTCCGGCTCTGTTCACTCGGTGGATGATGTGGCCTACGACATCATCTCCATGTACGGCCAGCTGATCGTCCCTCAGACCGATACAGGCTCTGACGATGCTGAGCTCCGGATCAAAACAGGTCAGCTGCCCGAGGAAGGCCGCAGGCAGATCATCACATCCATAATGGAAAAATACGGCCACAGAGACGATGTTACCGAGGCGGACATCGCACAATGCATAGACGATATTGAGTCCCTCATTGCTGACGGAAAACTCTTTTCACCTGATACTTTTGCCGATATGGCCGGCACTTTCAAGGAAAGGAGCGGCGATGTGGTCAAGGCGCTGTGCCTACATGTAGCCCACACCTGTAACCTGAACTGCTCCTACTGCTTTGCAAGCCAGGGCAAATACCACGGCGACAGGGCGCTTATGCCTTTCGAGGTCGGAAAGCAGGCTCTTGATTTTCTCATGGATAACTCCGGCAGCCGGACCAACCTGGAAGTTGACTTTTTCGGCGGAGAGCCCCTGATGAACTGGCAGGTGGTCAAGGAACTGGTAAACTATGCCCGGCAGCAGGAAGGCCCTCGTCACAAAAATTTCCGCTTTACGCTGACCACCAACGGTATGCTCATCGACGACGATGTGATAGATTTTGCCAACCGTGAAATGAGCAATGTAGTCCTGAGCCTTGACGGCAGAAAAGAGATCCATGACCGTCTCAGGGTAGATTATGCAGGCAACGGCAGCTATGACCGCATAGTTCCGAGATTCCAGCAACTGGTCAAGGCCCGCGGCGGAAAAAATTATTATATGAGAGGTACTTTCACCCACGCCAATCCTGATTTTACTAATGATGTGTTCCACATGGCAGACCTGGGCTTTACGGAGCTGAGCATGGAGCCGGTAGTTGCTGCCTCAGATGACCCGGCCGCCCTGACTCCTGAGGACATACAGATCGTAAAAGAGCAATATGAGATACTTGCAAAAGATATGCTCCGCCGTCAGCGCGAAGGACGGCCCATAACTTTCTATCACTATATGCTCGACCTGACAGAAGGGCCTTGCATCTATAAGCGTATTTCCGGCTGCGGCTCCGGCACTGAATATATGGCCGTGACCCCGTGGGGCGACCTTTATCCCTGCCACCAGTTTGTGGGCGACGAAGGCTACAAACTGGGAAATGTATGGGACGGCGTGACCAACAACCCTCTCCGTGAGGATTTCCGTTCCTGCAATGCCTATGCTCGTCCTGAGTGTGCAGACTGCTGGGCCAAGCTCTACTGTTCCGGCGGCTGCGCGGCCAACGCTTACCACGCTTCCGGCTCCATCCGGGGCATTTATGAACCGGGCTGCGAGCTGTTCAAGAAGCGTATCGAATGCGCCATAATGATAAAAGTGGCGGAAGAGGAGAAAATATAAAAAATAAACTGCCGCCTCTGCTGATGATCATATCTATGGGGCGGCAGTTTTCTACACTGCCATTATCTCTTTAAAGATGTCGTCATATGTTTTAAGCTTTATATTTCCAATGTCTTTTGCAGCTTCTATGCATCTTTCGGTAAAACCGCCTTTAGAAAACAGATATAGCCGTTTTTTTTCCTCTTTGAACATACGGCTATGCCATATTAGCGTTTCCATGTCTTCCACTCCCATTTTCTCTTCAGACCAGCGACACATCCCAAGTAACAGGATTCCATCATCATTTTTCAGCATTATATCTATTTCCGCAGACATACCTGTGGTCATATCCAGCCCCCACCAATGTCCGGGTATAAGATTGCGATCGCCGTCAAAATCGGCCCAAATTACTTTACCGATATATTGCCTGCATATCTCTTTGAAAACATTTTCCATGTATGTACCGTAAAATTATGATTACCATAGAGGAAACACATATTATCATCCACCAATTCATCTTCGAAACGATCTATCTCGTACTGATGATGAGAAGATTCATATCTTAGACAATCATACAGATCCAATTCTTTATTTTTGGATGATACTATTATCTCGATGTCGTTCGGCGCTTCTGCATGCAGTAACTGTATTGTTTTGCATATCACAGGCTTTTTTTCTTTATCTGCCGGATTCTTCATGGTGCCTAAACGCTTTGTCTGAAACGGTCCCCTTTCATCATCCAATATTACAAATCTCATATTCATTCTCCGGTTACATCTGAACACTTTATCATATTTCTTTATACCAAGCACACATACTCACTGCCGGCCAGTATGAGTCCAGCACGCATATGCTACCTGTTGCCAGATGATACATGCTCCTTATCGTCTGCGCAAAAAATGATATGCATCCCATGACACTCTTGTCTAAGCGGCTACATATCATTACAAATTTTGCTTCTCTATTTTTTTCCTGCATTGTATTTTTGAGCATGACAAAATCAAGCGGCGGTTCGTTAGACTGTCTGCTGCAAAACACGATCTTCTTACTCTCTGTCGGAAAGAGTTTCATTATACAATAAAGCGCGGACAAAACTCCATTCAAAAAATGGATCAAAAACTGTCCGAAAATAATCTTGATCTTTATCAACTCGTGATTTTCCTATCTGTCCTGTCGAAATATGTGGATTGCTCATATATTATACCCCCCCCCCGTATATTTTTGTCAATATTAGCACGCATGAAAAAAAGAGCCTCTCGTGAGACTCTTTTTAATGGTTTTATTGTTCCTATTTTTTCCTTTTGTAAACTGCCGTTCCGGCAAGAGCAGATCCGGCCAGAGCAAGCAACGCTATCCAAATTCCTATGTTGTTCTGATCTCCTGTCTTAGGCGCATCGCTGCTGTCAGCACCATCATCTGTTCCGATCGCAGGCAGGATATCTACCTGTTCATAACCGCATATCCGGCATGTTCTTGCTCTGGAACCGTTTTCATCGGCAGTGGCTTCTTTTGTTACAGTCCAGTCACCGTAAACATGATCTGCCTCATCAATCATGTAACCGCATGCAGAGCACTGATGCCAGTGTCCATTCTCATCACTTGACCAAGTCGTCTGCATATTGTGTTCCAGTTTTTCCGTCTTAACAGGAGCGCTGATTTCTACAGTACCGTTTTCGTCACTGTACATTTTTCCGCATCCTGCGCATATCCAATATTCTTCTGTTCCTTCCGATGTGCATGTCGCATCAACTGCTTCAACTTTAGTGAGCTTATGTTCATGCACCGAAAAGGTTCCATCTCCATTGGCTATCGGTTTGAATCCGTCTGCGCAATATTCTTCCGGCACAGCATTGGAAAAGATTCCTCCGGAAATAGCCACAGTCGCCTTAGTAGTTTCGTTATCGCTTGGAGCTTGTACACCCACCAGTCCATCAAAATAGCCATTTCTTATTATGATCTTCCCTGCTGCAGAATCTGAAGCAGATGCAGTCCCGTTATGGGTGATGGCAAGGGCATAGCCTGTAGTGACAGCACCGTTATTATTCATTTCGCTTCCTGCAGGTTCGCCTGTAGCAATAAGCTTTGTATTTTCACCATCTATGGTCACATCGGTATATTTAGCCTCAACTGCGGTTGCTCCCGTTATCACACTGTTTTCTATCACTAAAGTCTGCAGGCCGCTGGTGGTCGCACTGTTGGAAATATAAACTGCTATTCCTCTTTCTCCTGTATCTGTGATCGTACTGTTCTTTATGCTTACCTTGGCTCCGCCATAAGAACCGTTCTGGTAGACTCCGAAATACATCGAGTTTATGGTCGCCCCATCAATATTGAAAACATTGGCCTGGCCGTTGCCCAGGATTCCTGCAGAGGAAGTGGCCAGGCTGTTCAAGGTCCCATAGACATTGAAAGTCACCCTTCCCGGATTTGGCTGGCTGTCAGCATTATATGATTTGCTGCGTATCGTTGAACCGTTGGCCGTAATGACAGCATCGTTTTCTACGGTTATCACGCCGTCGCAGCCTACTTCGACTCCGCCTGCTGCAGTGTTTTCCAAGGTACCGTTCTTTATGGTCAGGCTCTTTCCGTCATTTACAGTGATAGCATATCCCTGGAATGACGATGTCAGCTTATTCTGTCCGAGATCAAGTGTCACATCATCGCTGACAACGAGCTGATCAGTCACTTCCAGAGGTGCAAGCAATATTACGGTATCACCGTTGGCCTCATCCAGTGCTTCCTGGAGAGAGGTATATCCGGCATCACCGATCGCCGCCACAGCAGTTCCCTCATCGTAGGAAACGGTATAATTGCCCTGTGCGTCTGTGACCTTATTGCCTTCCGGCACATACTGGCTTATATCAACAGGAAAACTTCCTCCTCTTATTTCGATATTATATCCTGCGAGGCTCTCATCGGTCATATTGGTGAAATTGCCTCCTTTTATGACAATGTCTTCATAATCTTTGACATTGTCACCTGTTCTCGATGTCTGCACTTCACCGGAAAAACTACCGCCGTTGACGATCAGATGGGCCTCATAGCCGTAGTCATTGTAATAATCATCACTTACATCTGCCCTCAGAGCCACATCAGCTTCAAAGGTGCCTCCGTCGATCGTCACATTGCTTCCGGAAGAATATATGTACAGACCATAATTTGTCCCCTTATAGCTGCCGCTGACCACATGTACGGTCGCTCCGTAACCTGTTCCTATGGCAGCTGCGCTCCATGCATTTTCTGGCTTGATTTCTCCGGTCACTTCAAAATCGCAGTCGGTAAATGTTGCCGAACCGCCTGAAAGTTCAATACACGGTCCTCTTTTGACAGTGATATCAACGCCGTTGAATACTATCGGACTGTCCACGCAGTCGTACACATCGAAATGGAAACCGCGCATGTCAACGGTGTATTGACCGCCGGTTACCTCCACATCGATAGTATCCAGAGTATTGGTTTCCACTATATCGTAATTTGAAGATGCCGTTACATTGTTCAATACAAGCTTTGCGCCTGATCTGCGCAGAGTGATGAGAGATGCGTAATCGTCATCCTCGTCAGTGATCGTTGTATTGCCTTCATACAGACCGCCTGTAAGGGTGAGTTCTGTATTTTCCGCCTTGGCGTCAATAAAGCCTCTTGACTGTGTATTGGCCGCAGGAATGGTCATGCCGCTTCCTGCCGTGGAGCCATCCACAGTAAATGACTGTGCATTTACATCAAAAAGCTTGTCATATTCAACATTGTTTATTATCACATAACCGTTAAGGTCAAGGGTCACATTGGCATCGACTGTAATCGCTTCTTCCACAGTAACATTGTCTGTCAGCAGGATAATGTCCCCATCGCCTGCCTGGGCAAAAGCTGCTGCCAGTGACTCATACCCCTGATCGCCTATGGTGCATACAATGCCTGTACCTGCGGCTATTTCACTGTCTCCTGTGGCGGCAAAGGCAGTTGCCGGTGATGTCGCAAATATCATAGATAGACACAGTAAGACTGCTATTATTTTTCTTTTTTGCTTCATTGGACCCTCCTATAATAATTTTTTTCCATAATAAAGTATACCCCCCCCCCGTATATTCTTGTCAATCTTTCCTCCCTTGAAAAAATAGCCCTCTCTGACTCTTTTCATAATGAATATTTCTCTCCGGCGGCCGCACCGGCATTTTCTCTCCGACGCCTCCTTCTCCGGCATCCCCCTGTTTCATTCTTTATACCTGTTACAGGGGGAGCGGTTACACCGATTTTACGATTTTCCTTTCAGTCAGGGGGAATGACTACACCGGATTCTTTTGTATTCGACCTTTTAGGGGGGAGTGGAAAGCAGTGAAGTCGGGGGCTGCACCTCGATTATGACAACTATAGTTGTCATTTATGGGCATATTCCAAGCATAACCCCCGTTTTCTCTCCCCCCTGGAAGTTTCAAAAAACACAAGATGGGTGGAACTCGTCCACCCAAAACTTGTTTTTTTTGTATTATCGGTGTAGTCGGCGTCTGTCAGCGACATCCGGCAGCGGTATCAGGCAGCAATAGGAGGTTGCAGCTGCCACCTCAGCTGCGCACGCTGCGGCCCCCAGTCTGCACTCTGGCCTCCTATCCTTCCAGCACTTGTTCTATCCGGTCACGGACTTTTTCCACTTCACCGTCATCCGGGTAGAAATAATACTGATAATAGCCTTCCCGAACCTCATCGTAATGCCACTCGTAGGTGCCGCTTATGGTATGGTTTTCCATGGTCTCCAGCTCCGGCAGCAATTTGACCACCAGCTCGAATACCTTGTAAAAATCGCTTTCCGGAATGTTGGTAACAAAATTATCCTCAAGTCCGTTCAAGACTGCCATGCTGCTTTCATAATCTGGATTTTCTGCGAACTTCCTGAAAATACCCTTGATAAGTTCCATCTGATGCTGGCCTCTGGAAAGCTCGTTTTCGGGCAGCATCTTGCGGGCTCTGACGAACATCAGGGCTTTTTCGCCGTCCACATAGTTTTCACCTTTGTAGAAAGTATATCCGCCGGCGGAATATGTATAATGGCTGTTGACGGTAACTCCGCCCAGGGCGTCCACCAGGTCCACAAGCCCGTTGAAATTGATCTTTGCATAGTAATTGATCTCTATGCCGAACTTGTCCTCTATGCTGTCTATGGATGACTGGACGCCGCCCCACCAACCGCTGTAGGACAGCTTGCTGCTGCCACCCCGGCACGGTATGTAGACTAAAGTATCCCTCGGGATCACCTGGAGGTTTACCTTTGATGTGTTGGGGTTGACCGTCAGCAGGATGTTCACATCGCCCCTGCCTGTGGAAGTTATGTCCTCACCGGCGGAAAGGTCCGCTCCGCACAGATAGACGGTGAACGGCTCGCTGCTGATGTCCACCGGCTTGACCTCAACTTCTTCCAGAGGATACCTCTTTTCAAAAAGTACTTTGATCTTGTCCTGGTATTCCTCGTCGATGAGCGTCATGTCGCTCCTGGTATTGCTGGTCAGCACCATCATCTGAGCATTGCCGGCCACGAGCTCGCTGTACATGGTGCGAGTGTCGGCGTAAGGATGACTCTCTTTGACCTGTTTATCATTTTCCACAAGGATCTCACTGGACTTTTCGTAAGCCCCCTCATCATCATTGGCATAGCCCAGCACCTGATCGCTCAGATCGTCTTCTGGCTCGATCTCGCTGTCTTTGAGGGTTACGATCTGCACCGCCTCGTATTGAGTGGTCCTGCCTATGGCTCCGGTCAGTGAATTTATCCGCAGCACCAGCATTACAGCAACGATAAGGGCAGCCGAAAGTATCACTTCTATGATGATCGCTGCCTTGGTCTTTTTCACATTGCATAAAAACAGCAATGCACCGACTGCCGCCACGGCGATCATGGCACATATTCCGGCTCCTGTCCCAGTATACCTGAAAAACTGCATTGCAATGTACAGGCAGGCTATCATGTCTATGATCAGCATTATGAGCGATACTTTGGCGAGTCTGCTTTCCTTTAAGTGTTTCTCGAAGTTCATATTTTCCCCCTTGCTTGATCCCCCGGGAAAAAAGGGCCGCCCCGTCTTCAGCTCATACAGCCGCTTCAGCGGGCAGCCCTCTGCTAAATACAGTATTTTCGATCAATACTGCATTCTGATACAAAAGTTTGCTACATCCTCTTCTCTCTGATCTCTTCCAGCAGCTTAGCAGTGAAATCTTCTACAGACATTTCGCCCAGTTCGCCTTCTTTGCTTGAACGGACGGATACGGTGCCGGCTTCGGTCTCCCTTTCGCCGATGACGCACATGTAGTTCACTCTCTGGTTCCTGGCTTCCCTCAGCTTGTAGCCGATCTTCTCATTTCTGATATCGGCTTCAACCCTCAGGCCGGCGGCTTCCAGCTTTTCTTTCAGCTGGAGAGCATAGTCGGAGAACTTTTCAGTTACGGTCATGAGCCTTACCTGTACAGGAGCAAGCCACAGCGGGAATTTTCCGGCGCAGTGCTCGATCAGTATGCCGATGAACCTCTCTATGGAACCGAAGATAACTCTGTGGATCATGATCGGTCTGTGCTTTTCTCCGTCCGGTCCGATGTAGGTCAGGTCGAATCTCTGAGGCATCTGCATATCCAGCTGTATAGTGCCGCACTGCCATGTCCTTCCGATGGAATCCTGGAGGTGGAAGTCCAGCTTAGGTCCGTAGAAAGCTCCGTCCCCTTCGTTGATCACGAACGGCACGCCCATTTCCTCGATGGCGTTTCTGAGAGCATTTTCGGCCATTTCCCATTCTTCGTCGGTCCCCATGGAGTCTTCCGGTCTTGTGGAAAGTTCCACATGATATTCAAAGCCGAACATCTTATATACATCATCGCAGAATTTAGCTACATTCTTGATCTCATCGTTTACCTGCTCCGGCAGCATGAAGATATGAGCATCGTCCTGAGTGAATGTCCTTACTCTCATCAATCCGTGGAGAGCGCCGGACAGCTCATGTCTGTGTACCTGTCCCAGCTCACCGCAGCGGATAGGGAAATCTCTGTAGGACCACATCTTGCGCTTGTAAACAAGCATTGATCCCGGACAGTTCATCGGTTTGATGGCATAGTCCTCATCGTCTATCTTGGTAAAGTACATATTATCTTTGTAGTGATCCCAGTGGCCGGATGTACGCCAGAGCTGCTCGTTGAGGATCAGCGGGGTCTTGATCTCCTCATATCCTCTCTTGATGTGCTCGGCTCTCCAGAAAGCCTCCAGCTCGTTGCGGATTATCATGCCCTTTGGCAGGAAGAACGGGAATCCCGGTCCTTCTTCGGTGAGCATGAACAGATCCATTTCCTTGCCTATCTTGCGGTGGTCACGCTTTTTGGCTTCTTCCAGCTTGGTGATATATTCATCCAGCATTTCCTGTGTCGGGAAAGCGGTAGCATATATCCTCTGGAGCATCTGTCTGTCGGAGTCGCCTCTCCAGTATGCTCCGGCAACGCTCATCAGCTTGAATGCTTTGATCTGTCCCGTTGAATCCATGTGAGGTCCGGCGCACAGGTCTACAAAGTCGCCCTGTTTATAGAAAGAAATGACAGCGTCCTCCGGCAGATCGTTGATCAGCTCAACTTTGTAAGGCTCGTTTCTTTCTTCCATATACTTGATGGCCTCAGCCCTCGGCAGTTCAAATCTTTCAAGGGGATAATTTGCCTGTACGATCTTCTTCATCTCTTTCTGGATCTTATTGAAATCTTCTTCTCCGAATTTGTGTTCGGACTCGAAATCATAATAAAATCCGTTATCTATGGCAGGCCCTATGGCCAGCTTGGTGTCAGGCCAGAGATGTTTTACGGCCTGGGCCATTATATGAGACGCCGTGTGGCGATAATTATGTCTTATCTGTTCATCTTCCCAATTAAGTTTTTCTTTTGCCATTTTTCTCACCCTTTTCTGTTTTTATTATTATGTAATCCTATCATATTCTACTCTTTTTTTCAATCTGTAACAACCTATTTTTGCAATGAATGTGAGTATTTCAACATATTTTAAGCTGCAGCAGCAGGCATTATGAATTGCGTATGCCGATGTCTGGCTCCCATATTCTCCATCATACTAAAAATCGGTGCCACTCATAAAACGGGGGAACCGGGGTCATAAGCCCCGATACTAGCCTGAACCTAAAGACATAAGATTTCTCTTGCGTGGCACATAAGCCCCATAACGAGACCGGGAGCTTCAGAGATGACGATGCGTCATTCCAAAACTCCCGGCCATGAATACTCTGCTTTTCTTTCTATGGTCATTATTTTATCATGAGCATAGTCTTTTTTCAATAATAAAATGGATTTTTTCCAAAATAAAAGAATCTGTGATCGGATCTTTGCTTTCTCTGGAATCAAGATCCGTTCAATCTGCTTTGCTTTCATTTTCTCTCCCTTTTCTGGCAGCTTTTACCATATAATGTTATTCCATTCAATTAAAATACTGCGTGATCGGCGGTTTTTTATGGTATTATATATTCAACACAGAATATCCCCCTTTCTGCCTTCTTGAGGCGTCTTTGAGGACCTTCAGATCGGGATTCTCTCTGCTATGCGTAAAACCAGCTATCAGGAGGAATTTCACGCAGATAAACCTGATGCGCTCTCTCTGTTTCCCTTTTTTTGCAGAAAGTGAGACTCAATCATCGATTTTCTCTTTTCAGGCGATGGAGTTTTCAGGCCGATATATAGAAAATCATTGTCCGGCAGAAGCACCGTGGTTCTCACGGGGGGGATATATGTAAGGAGGACCCATGACTATCAACGAAATTTTTGACCATATCGATGAAATGTTTGCCGAAAAACGCATTTCCGAGGTGGAGCCATTCCTTTCCCAGCAGCTAAGGCTGGCTGAAACTGCCGGCGAACAGGATAAAGTGATCGCCATATGCAATGAGCTGGGCGGTCTCTACAGGGCGACCGGCCGGTACGATAAGGGGATCCCTTTGTACCAAAAGGCCTTGGATGCCATAGGATCCCTTGATATGAACGGTACGGAGGCCCATGCCACCACCCTTATAAACTTCGGCACCACTTATGCTGCCCAAGGCGAGGCTGCAGAAGGGCTCATGCTGTTTTCGCAGGCGGCGGAAATCCTCAGCTGCATCGGTCTGGACCGGGATTATCGCATGGCGACTCTCCACAACAATATGAGCATCTTGTGTCAGGATTCCGGCGACCGTCCGCAGGCCATCGAACACCTGCAAAAGGCTCTGGGCATCCTGCAGTGCCTTGAGGACAGTGAAACCGAGATTGCCACCACCTACTCTAATATGGCGCAGATATATCTTCTGGATAATGACCTTCAAAAGGCTGCTGATGCCTGCGGCTTATCTGTAAGCCTTTTTGAAAAGATTTCCGGCGATTCTGATGTCCATTACAGCGCTGCCATAGAAACCCGCGGACAGATCAGCCTTATCCGCGGAGAAAAAGATAAGGCTCTGGCCGATTTCAGGAAGGCGCTTTCGCTGATAGAACGGGATTATGGCAGGGACACTCCGGCGGCCAATGCTTTGCATGGCCTGATCGCCCGTGTTGAGCAGGAGGTGGACGCCAAATGAAGCAGATGGAACTCGCCCGGAGATATTTTGAAGAATTCGGCAGACCCATGATAGAATCGCAGTTTCCTCAGCTTAAGGACTCCTATGCTGCCGGGCTTGCAGGTGAAGGTTCAGGATGTCTTGGATATGACGATGAAATATCCCAAGATCACGATTTTGCACCGGGCTTTTGCATATGGCTGAAAAAAGATGATTTCGACCGCTGGGGAAGTACGCTGCAGCAGGCTTATGACAAGCTGCCATCATCTTTCATGGGTTTTGACAGAAATAATGTGATAGATGCCGGCAGGCTGGGCGTCATGGAGATTGGCAGGTTTTACAGGATGTTCACCGGCTGTGCTGAAGGTCCCAGCTCCAACATGGACTGGTTCCTGATATCTGAACCGGCCCTTGCGGCCGCTGCCAGCGGAGAAGTCTTTGTGGACAGGAGCGGAGAATTCAGCGCCATCCGCCGACGGCTGCAAAGGTTTTATCCCCGTGACATACTGCTGAAAAAGCTGGCCGCACGGGCAGCCGTCATGGCCCAGTCAGGTCAGTACAATCTGCCCCGCTGCCTGAAACGGGGCGATACGGTAGCCGCATCGCTTGCCATGGCCCGTTTTGCGGAAACGGCCATTTCCGCCCTATATCTTCTCGCCGGAAAGCCCATGCCCTTTTATAAGTGGTCGTACAGAGGGCTTTCAGACCTGTCACAGGCGGCTTTCTGGCAGAACGGCGGAACGCATGCAGACCCGTCCATGAGCGGCCCGTCGCAGGCAAGCATTGCAAAAGCGGCTGCCTTTATAAAAGAACTGTTTTCTGCCCCAGTATGCGACAATTCCTGTGCGATCGCCGAGGAGATCTGTATACTTATCCTTGATATGATGGCAGACAGGGGACTGATCCGGCGGGATGCCGGCGATTTTGCCCAGGACTACACAGGCCAGCTCATGGAGCAGATAATAGATCCTCAGATCCGCTCCATGCACCCCATGGCCGACTGCCCTGTTTAAACTTTTCAGGAGGTGCAAAGATGAACGAACAGATCCAAAAGATCATAGACATTGAATGGGAAATGTTCCAGCAGGTTGACAATATCGGCGGCCGTGCAGACTGTCAGGACGACAAAGAGACCTTTTACATAATGCGCAGGAGCCAGTACGAAAACTGGAGTCAGGAAATGATCGGCATCTATTTTGACTATCTGTCCCGCTGCGCCGCTGACGGACGCAATCTGGTAACGGAAAAATATGCACGCATGATGGCATATACAGACCCTCAATATTACGACAAATATCTGCGGGACCATCTGCCTGCGGTGCCTCTTTCAAATTATCCCCTGATAGGCAGGATCGTTGATCAGATGATGACCTGGGAGGAAGCCCTTGCGGCAAGATACCCTCATCTGGCCGGTTCGTCAAGGCCCATCAGATCGGACCAGGATAAATATGGCTTTACCTCCATGGAAACCTATGCAAGGGGCGAGTTGGAAACCTATCCAAGAGAACTTCTCCTGGCCTATCTGCGCCATATAGATGTGCTACTTGCCCGCGGGCAGTCCATGTCAGAAAACATCCTCTCTACCATGACCGGGCTGTATGGATATGACAGCATTGATGAGGCGGAAAAGGCAAATTAAAAGGCCGGTGGACAGAAAATATGTAATCCGTTTTCTGCCACCGGTTTTTATCCAGTATCTTTTTTCCCCCTCTATTTCCCCATCACAGAATTTATCTGGGTCTTTGCTTCGCTGATGGAGGATTCGTCCGGTACCATCACATACACGCTGTAATTTGGTATGGAATATACCGGTGTCATCATGCCGCTCCCGGTCAGAGAGCAGCGCTGGATGGTCCAGCCAGTCATATCTCCCAGCTGCATACGGACCAGCGATGATATCTCGCTTTGGGTCATGTTGGTCTGTATATTATCCTCCAGCGAATTGAGGATGCCGTTATAATTTGTCAGTACGGTGGAACTGCTGGTACATTTATTGATTATACCGGTTATTACCGCCTGCTGATTCTTAACTCTCTGGTTATCTCCCTCGGCAAAAGAATACCTTTCTCTGGAAAATGCCAGGGCCGCCTCACCGCTGAGATAGTTTTCGCCGGCAGTGAAGCTGTATGTCTGTCCGTCCAGTCCCTTTGCAGAAAAACTGTAATCGGAATTGACAGTTATTCCCCCAAGGGTGTCTACAAGTTTGACAACAGTCGTAAAATTAACCTTCACATAATAGTTGATATCAATGCCAAGCAGATCCTCTACCGTGGCTGTCGTCTCATCTATACCGTAAAGTCCTGAATGGGTGAGCTTGTCCTTGGCCCCTTTTGTGGCCAGATCCACATAGTAATCCCTCGGTATGGATGTGAGCAGGATGGTCTTTGTCTGAGGATTTACTGTCATTACCATGTTCACATCACTTCTTGAAATATTGCCGATGGAACCGGTAGTATCCAGACCGCTTATATACACATTGAACGGCTCCTTTGTCACATTGACCGCCTTGGCATTTGACTGGACATCAACGGTAACATCCACCGTATCGATTATCCTGGTGGTGTCAGCAGTAAAGCCGTCCACTTCCTCAATGGCCAGATCATAGTAAGCACTGTTTAAAAATATGACATCAGTCTGCCCTTCTATCAGAGAAGAAGCTAAGGCATCAAAAGCTCCTATAGTCTCAAAATCCACCTCCGCTTTTGCTTTTAGTCTGTCCTGGGCCTCTGTATATACCTCATCATCCAGATCCATAAGGCCGACGGTCTGACCGCTGATATCGTTTAGGCTGTCGTATTCGCTTTCTGATCTCACTGTCACATAGTATTCGTGGGTCTGCTCTGTTCCGGAAATCTTGCCGAAAAAGTCCAGCGTGTTGGCCATATAATATGTTCCCGTACACGATATCAGGATCATAATGATCGCAAATACCGATGCCGCCCTTTTTTTACTTTCTCTGGCTGGTTTCTTTCCCTTGCCCGGTTTGCCTGGCTTTCTAAGCAGCGATCTGAGGATAAAAAAGCTGATGACCAGCAGCACTGCAATGATGGTGGCAAAATACTTCATAGGAACAACGCCTACCATAAAGGTGGTGACAAGCAAGGCTGCTGTTGCAATAATATATATTACCGCAAGTATTGTTGCAAATCGTTTATTCCCCTGTTCTTTCTTTTCTTCTTGTTTTCTTTCTGATCTCATTACTAATCTCCATTACCCTTTTTGCGTTTGTTGTCGTCATATTATACTACAATCTGACAGGATTTTCATGTGAAATTTTTATGTCGGCGTCTATTGCATTTCTTTCAGAACGAATTCCGCCAGTTTTTTCGTACAATCACGCTGTTCTGAAACATATTTTTCGGCAAAAAGCCTGACCTTTCTCAGGTCAAAATCATCGCCTGACACGGCTTTTGCTATTTCAGAGGCATCCGGCGAGATGATCCCCGGCATCTCCGCCAGATAATCTATATAAAAATCTCTGTCAGCTCCATATTCTTTATAATCGAAAGCATAGAAAAAAAGCGGTTTACCTGCCAGAGCAGCTTCAAACACGATGGCAGAATAATCGCATATCACATAGTCGGCTGCAAATATCATTTCCAAGGTGGAAAATTTGTCATCAGTCATGCACTGGCAGTCTGCTTCCATCAGCGGATGTTTTTTCAGCACGAAGGCGTATCTGTCAGGATCAAAGGCCGCCGCCAGAGCATCTATCTGCTGTGAGATATCTTTATCTTTCCTGAAAGTAGGTGCATAAACTACTACTTTTTTTCCTTTGATATCAGGATATTCCCTGTATATCTGCTCCTTTATCTTTTCTCTGTTCTTTTCGTCTGTTATCTTGTCAACCCTTGGAAGGGACATGATCCTGGCATGGGAAATATCATAGCCAAAAGCCTGGCAGAAATGCGGTGCGCACTCCTCTGAACTGGTCAGGATATATGAGTAGTTCCTGTGCATCTTCATGGCTTCGGCCGTATCGGCGCTCCTGCCCTCTGCTTCGCCCAGTATACTGTAGCCGAACTTTTTCAGGGAACCCAGGGCGTGCCACATCTGTATGACTTTCAGCGAGCTGCGCTGCTTCAAAAGGCTCACTCCCATACAGTAGGAATCAAGTATGACCACTCTTGAAGTAGCTATATGGTACATCTGCCTCAGGATGTGAAAACAATAGGCCAGCACATGGCCGATCCCGGATTTTATGGTCTTGCACAGATAGATCACCTTCATATGCGGATCTGCCGCCTCCAGGGCTTTGCCCAGCAGTTGGATGTCCTCCGTCGGCCTGTCAGCCTGTCTGCTGATAAAAGTCACTTTATCCTTGACCGGCAGCATCTTGAACAGGCAATATATTAAATTTAAGAATCCTATCAGTACTTTAAATATGATCTTCATATCATCTTCTCAGCATTTTCTTTATTTTTTGTATGTCTTCTCTGGTCACTCTGCGTTTGGCACATCTCAGCGCTCCGGCAGCAAGGCGGTTTCCCAGTCCCATGAGTTTAACGGCGGCAGCAGGAGGCGCCTTTCCGGCCAGCGACTCAAGGTCTGCCTCGTCCAATGTCGTTACCATCGCTCCTTTTCTGAGATTGGCATAGTTCAAAGCTTTGCGGATTTTGGCCATATCCGGAGCCTGCCAATCTACAGCCTCTTTTCTGAACAGTTTGTTGGCCATGAACAGATCCCAGCATGAAAGGAGCTTATCTCCTTTTTTCTTCCGGGTTGAAAATCCGTAACCGGCATCTATAACCGGTATCGGCCTGATGGTTACGCCGTCCCATGTGCGCATGAGCATTGTCACAAAGTCAAGCCTGCGGTCTTTTTCCATCCTCCCAGCCATATTTCGCAGTGAGTTTTTGGAGCACATTACATCGCTGTCCAGGATGAGGATGTATCTTCCCCTTGCCTCTGCTATGAGTTCATCGAAGCTCTCGGCTCTGTCCAGCGCTCTGAAATTGGGCATTTTTTCGTATAGCGGTATCCGCAGATCCTTCCTTGCTATGACCTCAAACCTTGGAAAGGTCTGGTTATACAGAGCCTGCACAGCCATTGAAAGGTCTGTGCCGCTTTCTCTCGGCCAGAGGATCACCGAAACTACCGGATCGTCTGCCATATCCTCTGCTGTCATAAAGCCTTTGTCCAATTCAAGATCCGGATTCTTATCCGCAAGCGCTTTCCATTGTTTCTCAGTGAGGCGCTCTTTATATTCCTTTATCTTTTCTATGAGAAGATCAATGGTGCCGGCCTCCGCTTTCCAAATGCGCCTGTAGAAAAATCCTATCATCTCCACATCTATAAAGCGAAAATACAGCCTGCGCATGTAGTTTTGCGCTTCTTCCTGTGATTCCATGCGGTTTGTGAGCCGCCCGGCCTCTTCCATGATCCGGCTGTGAGAAGCCAGCAGTTCTTCAAGATATCGCCTATTGACGATCTGCGTTGCCGATGCGCTTTCCCAGAAAGGCCTCCTGATATAGTTGTAGGCTACGGTATCGCAGCCGGTTATCCTGTTGGCGCAGTTCAATGCGCAGAATGTGAAAAGTCCGTCTTCTGCATTGTGTATGTTTTCAAATCTCAATCCGTTTTTTCGGATAAATGCGGAGGAAAACATCTTGTTGCAGACTGACCATGCCCCTATGAAATTTTCATCAAGAGGCGAGATATCTCTTTTCTTTGCCAGTTTCTGGGAGTTCATGTAGATGACCGATTCACCCATGTTTTTTTCTTCCATGACCCCCACGATAATGTCCGCTCCCGCTCTGGCCGCAGCTTTGTACATCTTTTCCAGGGCACGGCCAGGTATGAGGTCGTCGGGATCGTAAAATACCATGTAATCTCCCGAAGCCTCTCTTATCCCAAAGTTCCTGGCTGCTGACACACCGGCGTTTTCCTGGCGGAAATATTTGAAACGGCCGTCTCTGGCTGCAAATTCCCCGGCTATCTGCGGAGAGTCATCGGTGGAACCGTCGTCGACCATTATGACCTCAAAATCTTTGAAAGTCTGCTCCTGCACCGATGTAAGCATGTCATATATATAGTTTTCAACATTGTACACAGGTACTATGACAGATACTTTTGCCACCTGGCCTCCTCCTGACCGCTGTCTGATTGCATTCTTATGGCCTCATACATTCCATAACATTATGGTCTTGCCCCCGGCTTTGGCTATATCCCTTTCAAAGGCCTTGTGCATATCTTCCACGGACTTGACATCGACAATCTCGCCGACGATATTCTTGAGGTTTTCCACCATTTCCGGATGTGCTGCCAGCAGGTTTACGGTATTTTCAAAATCCTTTCTGCCGGAACGACTGCTGCCGAATACTCGCAAGCCTTTTTCCAGTATCATCCTGGTGTTGACAGGCACCGGGTTCTCGGATACGCCCAGCAGGGCTATGGTCCCTTCCGGCCTGATATGGTCTATTATCTGGTCTATGGCCTTGATCGCGCCGTTTCCTCCAACGCACTCGAAAGCGTGGTCGATGACTATATCGCCGGGTATCTTCCTGACATCATAAGTCTCGTCTACAAAAGTAAAGTTGATCATCTTATCGTGATTGACTCCCATAATGCAGATGTGACTGTCCGGATATCTGTGCCTGAGGAGGAGAGATGTTATAAAGGCCAGGTTTCCGTCTCCCCATACGGCGATATGATCTTTTCTTCCGTGGGAAAATCTGTCGAACCGGTCAATGGCGTGGTTGCTCACGGAAATTATCTCGATAAACGCAGCCACTTCTCTGTCTATGGTCTCCGGCAGCCTTATCACCCGGTCTCTACGCATGGCTACATTGTCCTGCATGAAGCCGTCGAAACCGCTTGCTCTGAATTTGCTGCTCCTCAGATAGTTTTCTGCAATAAAAGGATCTTCCTCAAAAGGAGTGTTGGGGATCATGACCACCGGGTCTCCCGCTTTGAACTGGCCGCTTGCGTCTCTGGCCACTATGCCAACGCCCTCGTGTATCAGAGCCATAGGCAGCTTCTTTGCCAGCACTTCCGGGTCTCTCGTCCCCTGGTAATACCGCTGATCTGCATTGCATATGGAAAGATGTGTCGGCCTGACGATGACCTGATCGTCGTTGACCGGCATATCGTTAAATTCTACTTCGATTTTTCTTGGCTCTGTGAGCCTGTATATGGTGTTGAGCATTTTACTCGCCTTTCAATAAGCTTTCGGCCACGGTCAGATCGTAAGGATAAGTTATCTTGATGTTAGACTTTTCTCCTCTGACCAGCTGTACCGGTTCGCCTTTTATGACAAAGATCTTGGCCGCATCGGTCAGTATATCTTTTTCCTCATCGCTGAGCCGGCCGTACAGCTGTCTCAGTTTAAGAGCCTTAAAGCTCTGCGGAGTCTGACCCTGATAGAGGTGGGCCCGGTTTGGTATGGATGATATGGTCTGGCCGTCCCGGCTTTCTACTATGGTATCCGTGGCCGGTATCACTGTGTCGCAGGCGCCGTATTTTTGTGCTGCTTCAATGTTTTCCTTGATTATCCTGTAGGTCACGAAAGGCCTGACCGCGTCGTGGGTGACTATGATAGTGTCCTCGTCCAGGTTGCCTGATCTGTCAATATAGTCTATGGCGTTCTGTATGGTCTCGTTTCGGGTGGCTCCGCCTTCCAGCACCGTGATCTTCTCGTTTTCGCCTATGTGCTTGCGGATGAGCCCCCTGGTATATTCTATCCAGTCTTTGGGGCAGAGTATCAGGATCTCCTCGAATTCTCCGCAGAGGCAGAATTTTTCAATGGTGTGGAGGATTATAGGCTTTCCGCCTATGTTTATGTATTGCTTCGGCTTTTCGCTGCCCATGCGGCTGCCTATGCCGCCGGCCAGTATGCTTGCATATATCATGTTGTCTCCTTTCGGCTTAAAAGGCGCTACGCCAGCTTTTTAGGTTCGTCCGGCTGTTCCATATCTGTTTCCAGGATCAGGAGCATGTAGAAGCAGGTGAATGACCTGCTAAGTACAAATAAATTTTCTACACAGTTTAATACGAAAGAAAAAATAGCTAACAAATACCATCGGCCATTCTGCAAGTGCTCCGCCTTCTTTAAGCGTTGCATCAATATTGCTGCAAAAAGAGCGAAGCCTATCCAGCCTGAAATTGAAATTTGTGCTAAATATCCGTTATGAGGACGAATATCTGCCACATGTACATAACGCCAATATTCACTGTAATTTATCTCTGATACAAGTTCTGCCCTCTCTTGCAGTTCAGTATTGATACTTCCTGCTCCAAATAATCTGTCATCGGACTGAGTGATGATGCATTCTTTCCAAATCAAGTATCTTCCAGTACTCACATCGTTCAGTTTAGCTTCAGTTTCTGTGTATGAAAATGCTCCATTGTTATCGATATTATAATTGATAAACCCATATATCGGTATTAGTGTCAGTATCATACATACAAGGCATATCATCGTTATGATATTTTTCTTGATTTTCGGTACCAGCCTTGAAGCTGCCCAAAATATAAGAGCAAATATAACCCCCATTTCTGCACTTCTGCAGCCAAACAATATCAATGCTATCACATTAAATATGCCGAATAGTATTATAAGAATTTTGTTATATTTTTTTCTGCCGTACAGCACAATGGCAAGAACGACAGAAAATCCAGCCAATATGCCGGCATTATTGATATTGTTAAATATTAACCCTGGTCCGCTCGATTCAAAATATGTGTACTGAGACAGTATTCCTTGTATACTGCCAGTAGTCACTTCATTATAATAATACAGAAGAAGGCTACCCGCATTTAATATCATCTCCAGCACCATAAAAGCCTTTACATAAAACTCCCGCTTTCCGCCGAGAGTGATCTTGCTTATCCCGATAAGATAGAACACTTCAAAGAAAATGCTCCTTATGACCGTATAATCAAAGCCGCTGAGCACGCAGGAGATGGCTCTTGCCGCAAAATATCCGATGACCAGGATATTCTGCCGGAGCCACGGCATGAGGCCGGCTTTCAGATCAGAAAGGAGCCAGAAAGCCAAAACAGCCAGAACAGCTATGGCCAGCAGGTTCTGGATGGTCTCTATCCTCTCTCCAATGTAGAGATTGATCACTGTGTTGAAGAGGATAAAACTCAGCGCCATCAGGGGCATGAGTATTTTTGAGTTCAACATATTAACTTTTTCTCTTAGTGTCTGCGATTGTCCCATTACTGATCTTCTCCCTCAAATACCCACTTTATCACCCGCTCGGTAGAATTTCCGTCGCAGGATGACATGAACTTCTGGTTAAAAGCCGCCCGCTTTTCCAATTCCGGTTCCCCTGCTTTTATGGCTTCTGCCAGGGAACCGCTGTCACAGGCGCAGCGGCCGTAAACATATTCCTCAAAATCAAAATAGAGTCCTCTGCTGTCCCTGTATTGATCTATATCATATATAAAATATACTACAGGCTTGTCCAGCAGAGCCCATTCGAATATGACAGACGAATAATCGGTCACCAGCACATCGCTGACTGTCAGCAGATCATTGATGTCACCGTATCCGGAGGCATCCGTCACCCTGTCTCCCAGGCCTTTTGCCGGGTCTCCTACTATGCCTCTTTTGATATTGTTATACAGAGCCGGGTGCCATTTGGTAATGATATGATATTCTTCTCTCAGCCGCTCTGCCAGGCCTGAAATATCCAGTTTGTCGAAATCATAATCTGCGTCCTCCACCTTTCTTCCCCGGTATGTAGGAGCCAGGAGGACCAGTTTTTTTTCTCTTAAGTGCGGAAAAGCGTCGTATACCCTTTCCCGGGCTTCGCTGAGCTTTTCTTCGCTGAAAAACATATCGGTCCTGGGGCTTCCCATGGCCCGTATCCTGTCTTCCGGAATATCGAAAGCCTCTGCAAAGCAGGGTATCACCTCTTTGGAGGTTACGGACACTTTTGTATATTTTCTGTATCCTCCGTTTACATTCTGGATATTATCACCTGTTTCCATGCGGCTGAACCCGAATTTCTTGAAAGCGCCGCACCCGTGCCAGAGCTGCACCAGCTCCTGGCCTTTGCGCAGCCTCATAGACGAAGTCAGCCCGTAAAAGTCGTCCAGGATGATGTACTTGGCCTCGGTCAGGTCTTTCCACAGCTTCAGCTTTTCAGAAAATCCTGTTTTCTGGCGCCTGTCCGAACTGATATAGGCCTTTTTTTCGTAGGATCCGTCGAGAGCATCGTATACAGCCTTCAGGTTTCCGTCTAAGCTTTGATGAGATTCAGAAAGGAACAGGACTTTTCGCTCTTTCAGCCCAAGGAAAAGCGCTGCCGCCCTGTTGAACAGGAAAAAGCATATTAAATTGAAAGCCTTAAAAATCTTTCTTTTCATTTTAACCTATTATTACTGTTTTCTGAGCTTTCTCATTAGCAGGCCGTAAAAGTATTTGCACTCCTCGGTCCGGCCGTAGATGGCCAGCAGCAGGATATTGGGCAATCCGGCGCTCACTATGCACCTGATGATAAATATCCCTATGCCGCTTCCGTCGATCAGCATATTGCAGCCATAAGTCACTGCCAAAAGTATCAGAAAAACTACAAAGTATTGTATATATCTGGCGGCAAATCCCTTTGCCGGTTTGTTGAAACCGTATTTATACAGGACATGGGGCTCGATCCACACGCAGGTGGTCAGGGAGCTTATTATAGTTCCCAGGATCACGCCGGCAACTCCCATATAGTTTACCAATACCAGCGAAGCCACCAGATTTATGAGGGATTCATATATTGGCATATATTTGTTCTGCCAATACAGGCCCTTGGCGTTTTTGAAGGTCTGAGTCGCGCTCCTCATGCCGGTTATATATGTTTTCAGCACTATGAGCAGCACTATGGACTCATCGAACAGGTAGCCCTCGCCCAGCCAGATGTCGTTGATGAACGGGCTCATCAGGTTCATCAGGCAGCAGCAGGAAAATGTGTACATCCAAAAGTCGATGAACAGTACTTTGAAAAAAGTCTTTTCCTGTCTCTCAATGGATTCGTTGACGGCCAGGTTTCCTACGCTGGCCGAGATCGCCTGGAAAAACTTATTGATGAACACCGTCACCGCATTGGTTATAGTATAGTAATTGGTATATATACCTACGCTCACCAACCCCACAAACTTGGACAGGATCAGGTTATCTGTAGCAAATACGACAATGGAGCCTATCTTGTGGAATACCATGGCCCCTGTATTTTTCTTGATCTGCCCGAATATTTCCTTTGGTATCGGAGTCCTGGCTTTTTCCCTGAGGACCGGATATTTCCTGTCGGCCAGCAGGGAAATGCTTATATTTCTTATAAGTACGAAGGCTATGCCTATGATCATGTATCCTATATAGTTGCGGGTCATCACAAGCATTATGACTTGTACCGCGACCATTCCTATCTCCCAGAGACCGTTGTTGATGACCACCAAGGCATTGTTCTGGTTGGCTGTAACGAAAGCCGCTTTATAAGAGAAAAAATAGGATACGGATGAGTTTATCACATACAGGGCATATATCCAGTATATTTCCGGTATATCCGGCATATCTTTTATAAAATAGCCTATCCACGGGGTCAGAGCAAGCCCTGCCACCATTATGAACATACCGACGAAGATATAGACCTTCTTATAGAATGCCATGATGGCGCTTATGTTCTCTCTCTCATTGCGTGCAATGGGCCCGTACATGCTGAATATTATGGCCTCACCTATCCCCAGCTCCGCCAGGGACAGCATGGTGAGCACATTGCTGAAAAGTCCGCTGAGTCCTACATATTCAATTGTAAGCACCTTAATAATGGCCGTCCTGCTGATGAACTGGCCCAGTATGTGGACCAGCTGCAAGATCCAGGCAGCCTTGACATTTCGTGCGGAATTTTGTAAGCGCATGATTCACCTGTGGTATTTTTGTTTATACTATTTTAGTATACTATTTTTCACTGTAAAAATCAATGTTATATGGATACTATCACCACTCCGGATACTATCACCATTCCGGCATTTTAACCTGGACACCGAATGTCATTTCGAGCAGTTCTGCTGCGATTTCTTTACTGCATACCCTCATAAGATTATCTTCGATATCTTCTTTGGAAAGCAGGTTAACGCTTCCGTACCATACGATTTCATCATCGATCACTGCATAATGTTCGCAGGATTCTTCTGCAAGACGAATTTCAAAACCGGCTTTGCGTAGTCTTTCCAATAGTTCCATCCGTACATCATCCCGGCCGTATCTATAGACATCGGGATGCCAGGTGACGATCGTAACCTTGACGCCCGACTCCAAGCTTCTGCCAAGTACGGAGATGATACGGTTGACTCACATCGTGGTTACCGTAACACCACAGGGTATCCGGATAGGCTTCAGCAAAAGCTATCGCACGGTCAAAAGTTTCTTTATACAGTTCCGTCTGAAATTCCATATTCCAGTCATCGGGAATATCCATCAGGCACACGGCCCTTTCCGCCCTGCCTGATCTCAAGATGTCGTCCGCTCTGTCGAATATCCACGGTTTCAGATGAATGTCCGGTATCGTAAGGATTTTCATGGGTTATCTCCTCTATCATGTATAGCGGCAGATTGATAAGCCGGCCTTAGACTCTTTGCCTGCAAATTTATTTCTGATTTCCACAAAAAATACAATGATATTTGTATAGTTTGGCACATTTTTTACAGTGAAAATATGATACGCATATTCTATCGCCAATGCCGGGTCGGGCCCAGTCTCCTGTCAATAAAGCTTCTTCAGCCATTCACTCCTGCTTCCAGTCAGCTATCCCGTACTTGGCCAGCAACTCTGTTGCCAGCTCTTTTCCGCTTTCTGTAATGTAAACCGATTTTGTGCGGTACGGGTGGCTGCCCTGACTTATATAGTCGTCATCATCCAGTTCGTTCAGTATGTCAAAATCGTAACCTTTCCACGCATAAAAATCCGTCGCTTCGCCAAATCTTTCTCTCTGAGTGAACCTGGAGAGATACAGAAGCATCAGTGTCAACTCTTTCATCGCTTCTTTTGCTTCTATTTTTTCCATAGCTGTCTGCTCCTTTCTTAATCTCCCAAAAGAAAATCCAAGGCCCGGATCATCTTTATTCCATCTTGTTCCTGCGGAAGATCACATTCCATCGCAATAACTATCTTCTCGTAGTTATCTCGTATCTTTCTCAATGGTGCAAGTTCCCGTTCTCTGGTTTGAGGTATGTTCATTGTTTCCGTAACCTGGACATATTTTTTCTCATCCGGTTTTGTTGCGATGAAATCCACTTCCTGATTATCTATTTTCCCGACAGACACATCGTAACCGCGGCGCATGAGCTCAAAGAAAATAATATTTTCCAAGATATGCCCGCTGTCTCCATCCCTGAATCCAAGCAGATAATTTCGCAAGCCGATATCAACAATGTAATACTTGCCCAATGTACGAAGATATTCTTTACCTTTTATATCAAAGCGTTTGATCTCATAAAAGAAATATGCTTCTGTCAGGGCCCTGATATATGCCTGAATAGTCTGCACAGCAGGCTTCGTCTTTCGATTTCCATTTTTCAGCAGTCCCTCGTTGACCAGCGTGTTTCCGATAGAAGTAGCGGAAGTATTATTGCCGATGTTATCTGCGAGAAACATGATGATCTTACGAAGCAGCACAGCATCGGTTATCGTTCGCTGTCCTTTCCGTTTTTCCCTTTCCAATATGTCATTGACGACTGCTGCTGAATACACACCGTCCAGAGCTACCATGACCCGGTCGGTCTCCAGGCCGATATCCGCCAGCATGGGCATGCCGCCGAATCGTGTATAAGCTTCAAAAAGTTCCTTTGTGTCGTAAACTTCGCCATCAGCATCCAGGATCCGCTTTTTGGCTCCACCTGCCGGCGACTTGCCTTCTGTCAGCGTATATCCGTGAAAGTCCAGGAATTCCCGAAAGGATAGCGGCAGCACCTTGATCTCCACATATCGGCCAGATAAATAGGTGGACAGTTCTGAAGAAAGCAGATAAGCGTTGGAACCCGTTATATAAATATCGCAGTCAAAATCCACACGGAAAGAATTGACGGCATTCTCCCACCCAGGCACTTTCTGTACCTCATCGAAAAAAAGATAGGTCCTTTTGTCCGGACAGATATGCGACTTGACATATTCGTAGAATCCTCTTGCGTCCATCTCCGGAATGCTCATAGACTCGAAGTTCATTTCAAGGATCTGATCCTCTGTCACTCCGCTCTCACGCAAATGTTCCGCCATCAGTTTCATCAAACTGGATTTTCCGCAGCGACGGATACCGGTCATGACTTTGATCATCTCCGTATCCTGAAATGCGATCATCTGCTTCAGATAGAGATCTCTCTTTCGCAAATTTTTTTTCTGCATAGGAATTCGCACCACCTTTCCAATAAAAGAATAACACAAGTTCCGTTCAAGCTCAAGTTTATAATATCAATGTTATAAACTTTTATTTTTAAGAAGTTTGTAGTATAGCGGTGAATCATGTCTGTGCGCAGGAGAGCTTTCGGGCATATCCTTTGACGCGCACCGGCCTGCCGCCCCATTTTTCCGCAAAACGAAGATAGGGGGTTTCGATAATGACAGCATGCATTTCAAAACTCCCTATCTCTTAACTCTACTTTTCTTCTTTCACTTTTATTTTAGCATCAGCATATTATTCTTTCAACGGCCTCTTTTCGTTGGTATCACCAGTTTCTACCAAACCTTGGCCCATACCCGTCGTCACTTACTTCACCTTCGCAGGAAACCAAATTAAAACCGTGCTCTTCGCACCATTTTGACACACAATAGTCTATATCAAAATCCTCGCATACCGGCTGATAATCGTCATCTTCTGTGAAGTAGTCCTCAAACTCATCATCGAGATAATGTTTCAGGCTTTTTTCAAAGTAATGTGAGATAGTCTCTTTTGTCGTAAAAGGATTTTTCCCCATCATCTTGTACACGCCTTTATGGGCTGCAGGATCATTTGTAAGCAGCAACATCCTGCATTTCCTCTTCATCGGCGTTTTCTATATTCAGCTCCATATGCAGCTTCAGCACATCTTGCTTACAACCCTGATCTGGCTAAATGAACTTTTTTGTTTCCGTCTTTTTTATTCCTCCTGTGATGAAACAGCGGATCATGCGCAATGGCTTCTGTTTTTTTGTTGCAGACGATATGGATAATTCGTGCGCATGGAGATTCCGCCTGTACAGAGCACTGCTGTTCTGGATGGCTCAAGATCACAGCCTAACATCTGAACCTGTATTTGCCTTTTCCATAGCCCGAAACCGTCTCGATGATTCCGTGTGCTGTCAGTTCCTGCAGAAGCTCCGATGCTCTGGAGGGCCCGAGGCCGGTCACCTTCATCATGTCTGCCCGTCCAAATATAGTTCCGTCCGAAAAAGCCTCCCTCATCCTGGAAATATGACCGGCAGTCTTGGCAGTGAATATTTGAACAATGTCCGGTTTTTGTTTATCAATGTACGGTTTTTGAGGTTCCTTCAGCATATTACTGATGTGCAATGTCCGGTTTTTCAGCGGATGATGTTCGTCAAGCAGCAGATTTCGCAAGAAAAGTTCCAGAAACTCTGTTGTCTCATGGATGCCGTTTCTCAGATCGTTATAGTTGGCCCGTACGAGGGCATTACGGAAATACCACGCATTTCCAGCGAATATATCGTTGGTGACATCAAAACCGAGGGTACGGAGATATTTGATAAGGAAAACCGCCGTTGTTCTGGTGTTGCCTTCGCCGAACACATGGATCTGCCACAGGTTCGAAACAAACAAAGCGAGATGGCTGATGATCTGGTCCATTGACAGGCCGCGGTAGGAGAACTCCTTTTCTTCGGAAAGATCATACTCAAGAGTATCTTTCAACTCTGACGCACTGCCGTATATCACTGTCTCCCCGCCAAGTACCCATTCTTTTTTCGTAATGTTGTAATCACGCATACATCCTGCATTGGGATATATCCCGTCGAACAGCTTTCTGTGAATGGCAAGGTATTCGTTCGGGGTGAAGCTAAAAGCTTTTTCTGATAAGATCGCTGCAATCCTGACAGAAACCTTATCTGCCTCCTCAGTGCGGTCATTTGTATTTTTCGCAGGTCTTTCAGCATAGTAAGCTTGCAAAAGCGCATTCGCCTCTTCGAGGGAGATCTCCCCCTCAATATTGCGGATAGCTGTGCGCACCAGATATTCTGAAGGCTGCAGCCCGTCAACATCCTGCAGGCCTATAGCCGTATGCCAGGCATACGCCTTCTCACGCCTGCCCGGCTGGCTTTGTCTTATATATTCTTCAAAAAGATCTTTTTTCATTGATGTCACCTTCTTGGTATCGGTTACACTTGTGGCATGATTGAATTCTTATTCATTATTTTACTCTATGCCGCTGAGTTCCCTATACAGTGTACGCGCATAAGAATCCGTCATTCCGCTTATATAATCTATAACCATACGCAGTTTTAAATATATATTGAGTGATTCGTCGCCAGTTTTCCTTTTATCGTAATCCTGCCTGTAATTACTCGATAAAAGTGATATATATTTTTTATCGGCTTTGGACATTTTTAATCCGTTTACTCTTCCCTCATCATCATAATGCAACACTGCAGGTATGAATTTATCCAAAAGGAAAGACAAAATTGTTTGAGCAGAAAGTTCCAATTTTAAAATATTAGCAGTATTGTATGCAAATTCGCCCATTGCTCCTTTCAATATATCTATTGTCAGTGAATGATTTGTTTCTTTAAATAAATCATCCTCATATGTTCCATCCATTATTGCTTGATAGCTTTTTGAAAAACGATACACGGCCACATACATCAGCCAGCGTCTCGTATAATTAAGCCATGTGCTGAATATCTTGCTTTCATCCCGATTTTTTTTCATTACATTTTTATTGTAGTCTTTCAACTCGATCAAGCTTTTGAGTAGGTCACAAGAATAATATTCTGGGCTTTGATGTGGGATTACACGATCATGATCATATGAATCATTAAAATATGTTATGAATTCATCCAGAGTAAATAGTCCTTTTTTAAAAGCATCCTCTAGATCTGCCGTAGCATAAGCAATATCATCAGCCGCTTCAAGCAGAAAAGTTAATGGATGGCGATAGATTTCGCCTGTACATTCTTTGGTCCCGACAATTTCCGAAACATGCAAAAACTCTTTTTCTTCTGAGAAAAAATACCCTGGTTTATGCTTTTTGATATCAGGATGTTTTCTTTCAAAAGACAATGAGCTGGTCGGGTATTTAACTAGAGTGTTGATTATGCCTGCAGATAAATTTATCTCAGAATTATATTTTGCTTTTAAAACTATTCTCAATGCTTGAGCGTTTCCTTCAAAATTTTCCAGATCAGCAATCATCTGCTGACTCATCCATTCTTTTATCGGCTTATCTTTGTATTGGACTTTTATAAGATTTTCTTTAAACCAGTCGCCTATTACCGTTTCTCCAAAATGTCCAAAAGGCGGATTTCCCAAATCATGGAGCAAGCCTGCACACAGCAGCACCGAAGGGATTCCTTCCGAATCCTCTTTTCGGATGTCCGCCGGCAAATATTTTGTGTTATTTTGGGCAACCATAATGCCAAGCTGCCTGGCAATAGTAGATGTTTCTATCGAATGTGTAAGTCTCGTCCTAACAAAATCACTTTTGTCCAGAGGAAATACTTGTGTCTTGTCCTGCAATCTGCGAAAAGCTGCACTGGATATTATCCTATTATAATCTTTTTCAAACTCATTTATAGATACTTGCTAAAGACCTCTGGTTCATCAAATAATTTTGCGTTGATAACAGTTTTTCCCATTGCATTTTTATTTTCCTCCTTTTTCTATGCAGCACCATTATACTCTATGACATAAGGGGGATTCAAGGCAATGTCATTTTTCTTTATCCTGCACAATAGACGCATCCGAAAACAAAACGACTGTATTCAATCCGGATTCTGATCTTAAGCCTATTTCTCCATACAGGCAAATAGGAAGTTCAGAATTGTTTTTGAATCTTTTGTCCGGTCCTCCCGACTTAATTTTTTTGCATAACAAAAAGTTTATCCGACAAGAAAATAAAAACTTCTCCTCTGATTTTAAATGATGCCGCCTGTATATTGGCCCTGAACGGAAAGGGTGGCTTCTTGCTTGATTGGCACACAATTCTATTTACGGTATTAGAAGCACCTCCCGAATATTTTCTATCTATTACTTTGTTAGACCGGATAATGCGCCAAACTTTATCACTTTCTGTCACTTTTAACATAGGTCCGATACGATTATTTACTGTTTCCTTTTGTAGCCATCTTATTGATCTGCATCGTTTTCCTTGCTGCAGTAAGAATATCTTCTAACCCTCCTGATGCCATATCATCTGCTGAGGCATTAACGATTTCCTCGATTTCATAATGATTACTATCGATATGTTGATTATATTGTTTATATTTATCTAAATGAGTTCTATTACTTTTGTGATTTCCTGTTTCATCAACAAAAGAGATCCCCGTTCACGGTATAGTTGCCGTTCTGCGTGTAGTTCCTTTTGCTGTCTTGGTTATTCGATATCCTTTGACGCCCCAACTGTATCCAATACCGGACTTGCTTATATTAATCCTAACCCCCTTCGCCTAAATTCAAACTTTTTCTATATCTGAATCCCATAAAAAATTCCTTCCATATTGCAGTAGAATTGTTCCTATCATACCAAAAGCACAGAAACCCTCACTCGTGCTCCTGTGCCTTATATATCACACAATCTTCTATTTTATTGTCGCTCTGATCACTTCCGCCACCTGCCGGATATCTTCGTCCTTCAGATATGGATGCATCGGCAGCGACAAAACTGTGTCACACAAACGCTCAGTAACTGAACAGTCAAAGCCATAACTGCCCGTTCCGTCAGCCTCCACAATGCCAAAGGCAAGCTGTCTATGCATAGGCTTCGGGTAATAGATCATCGATGGGATCCCATTGTCTTTGAGGGCCTGCTGCAATTTGTCTCTCGTTTCTTTGTCTGAAAGCTGGATAGTATACTGAGCCCAGCTGGAAAGGAAACCGTCCGGCACTATTGGCGTCTTGACCGTATCTTTGAGCAGCTCGGTGTATCGGTCGGCCGCTTTGTTCACTGCGTCGACTTCGTACTCTTTGAAAGCCTTTAATTTGACGGAAAGTATTGCCGCCTGGATGGTGTCCAGTCTTGAGTTTAGGCCTATGCGCACATTGTCATATTTCATAGCGCCTTTTCCGTGAACACGGATGGAGCGCATCAGGTCTGCCCACTGGTCGTTATCGGTGAACACCGCTCCGCCGTCCCCGTAGCATCCCAGCGGTTTAGCCGGGAAAAACGATGTAGTGGAAATATCTCCAAAGCTGCACGCAACCTTATCTCCAATGCGGCCCCCAAAACCCTGAGCACCGTCTTCAAGCACCAAAAGGCCGTATTTTTCAGCAATAGGGCGTATTTTTGTAAAATCAGCCGGCAATCCGAAAAGGTCCACAGCCACAATGGCTTTTGGCGTGAGCTTGTCCTCTTTGATCACCTTTTCTATTGCGATCTCAAGCGATTCCACACTTAAATTGTATGTGTCCTGATCGACATCAACGAAAACCGGAGTGGCCCCACAATGCGATACGATCTCTCCTGACGAAAAGAATGTAAAGTCAGGCACGAAAACCGCATCCCCGCTGCCAATACCCCAGGCCATCATGGCGATAGAAAGGGCATCGGTACCGTTTGCGCAGGTTATGCAGTGCTTTACTCCTACATACTCTGCCAGTTCTTTTTCCAGCTCTGATACTTGCGCACCGATAATAAAATTACAGTCGGTGGCAACCTTGATCATAGCTTTGTCTATATCTTTTTTAAGTACCTGGTATTGTTGTTTTAAATCACGGAATTGCATTTTATATACCTCCTAAAATTATACTTGCTCAAAGTAACCTTCTCCAGGGAACATCATTATAACGATATCTGGGTCATATTCATCTATGTATTCCACATAACTATCATTATATCTTCCCTCTTGTGGATCAAGAAACCTGACTTCTTTAAAACATAAACTCATAAATGCCAGCATTGGCCGTGCATATGAGTCTGCAATCAAAAGTACTTTATCATTATTATCCGCTAGATTATTTATTACAATATTTTCGTTATAGGCATTGTATGACAACGAATAATACTTATTGTTATAATTAGGGTCTTCAAGTTTGTCCCAATCAATAAAAACTTTTTCAAAAGGACCTTCTATTTCAAAGTACATTTCATGATCCGCAAATTGCTTAAAAGAAAAGTCTGTTTCAAATTTAGGGTAGTAGACTTCAAAGTCATCTTTTCCAGCAAAAAATTGGCCGGCTCTTACACCCTCTGCTCCTAAAAATGAATCTGGATATTCTTTGCTATAATAATTTTCTAAATCAAAGTACATATCTTTATTATTAAAATTATACCCATATAATTCACTTAATGTGTCTATTATATTTTTTGCTCCATAAAATGAGCTTTTCACCGTCCAATGGTGATCTGTAGTATAAAAATCTATTTTATCTTCAATAGTTTCTCTAAAATCTAAAGTAGGGATACCATTTTCCGCTATCTGATCACACCAAAAGTCATATTGTTTATTATATTCAAAAGTATACCCATATGGTAAATCCGATATAGCCCATGGTCTCTGAACATATAAAGTATCTGCTCCTTTATCTTGAGCGTATTTTAAAATTTGGATTGCTTTACCAACCTTGGCTTTTTCTGTGTTCTCGTCAAATTTATATTCTGTAGACCAGAGAAAATTGAGTTTGCCATTTTCTCCTTTTACAACGCCATTTGTTATCTTTTGATCCATGGCGCGAACTATCAACGAATTAAAGTCTACCCACTTTATTCTCTCGTAAAAATCATCATTATAGGTTTCCTCAAATTTTTCAGATTCAAATTGACCACTTTCTACAAAAGAAATGATACTACTTTTTAATGCATTCGCTACATTATCATAATTCAGCAATGAAACACCAAATATGATTATTAAAAAAACAAAAAGCAGCCCCAATTTTTTGAATGCTTTTGACAGTCTCATAATGCCTCCCTAAAAATTAAAATAGATGAATGGATTATAAGCCCCTATTACTAAATACGAAATCGAAGCGATCATCAAAAATCCATATACAATAGGTGACACTATATTTTTTACCAGTATCCCTGTTCGATCATTATCCATCAATTCAGACAATCTACAAAAACCTGCTAACGCATATATGACAGCTATTATCAATATTATCTTATATTCACATAAATACTCAATTGCCAAATTATCAATAATGTGTGCAGAAGCGCCAAACATGGAAAACACGATATTTTTCGTTGCCTCCACCCCAAGGTTTTTGAAGAAAACTCCGTTCAAAACAAAAAGCACTATTAAAGTAAACGCTCTATAGATAATTCCAAACGGAAAATGTTTGATTTTATCCGTTATATGCAATTCCTTTTCAAAAATTAATATGATTCCATAGCACAGTCCCCATAGGAAAAAAATCCAATTTGCACCATGCCATATACCTGTAAGGGCCCATACGATAAGAATATTAAAAATCCATCTGTGTTTTTTGACTCTCGATCCACCTAAAGGTATATATACATAGTCTCTAAACCATGTTGATAATGAGATATGATTATATTTCCAGAACTCAGAAATCGTTTTAGCTCTATAAGGATATATAAAATTCCTTGGAAAATCAAATCCAAACATCTTTCCCAGACCTATTGCCATTTCTGAATATCCATCAAAGTCAAAATAGATTTGTAACGCATAACATATTGCACCAATCCATGCAAGCGTGGTTGAAGCCAAATATCCCTCGCTGCTATTTGCGAACGCCCCATCAGCGATTACTGCAAGATTGTTGGCTATCAGGACCTTCTTGGACAAACCGATGATAAACCATCTAATTCCATCGGCCATTGAATCACTCGTCACTTTTCTGTCGCGCAATCGTTCTTCTATATCTGTATACCTTACAATGGGTCCGGCAATCAGCTGTGGAAAGAAAGATATGTAAAGGGCAACATAGAACGGATTTTTCTGTGCCCCTACATCTTTCCGGTAAACATCTATAACATACGACATAGCCTGGAAAGTAAAGAAAGATATGCCTATAGGTAAAACTATAGATGTTTGTGGTAAAACATTGCCAAATAAATTATTTATGTTCTGAACAGTAAAATTCAAGTATTTGAAGATATATAACAGGGATAAATTGAAGATAACATCAATGACAAGAAGCAATTTTCTCTTGTCATTGAATCTTTCTATCATTATCCCAAAGCCATAGTTTACAACTATGGACAAGATCATGATCAATATAAAGCGAGGCTCTCCCCATGCGTAGAATATCAGGCTTGCTATAAGTAATAATCCATTGCGTGCAGCTATACTTTTTGCAAACACTGTATAATATAAGAATAACACTATGGGAAGGAAAATAAATAAGAATGTTAAACTGGAAAAGAGCATTTTTCTTCCTTTAAGTCATAAGTTTTTTCTAATTATTTCATTATTAAGTAAAGTTTATACTATGAAGCGGCTCTGCAGCCTGTTTCAACATAAGGCCGCGTGTTCCTTCTTGGGACATCACAGCATAAACTAGTGCATAAACACCCTAGAGCAACTGTGCTTTATAAAATAAATATTATACTCAATCTGCATGGGCGAATGCTGATTTATCGAGGTGTATAATATCCACCTTATTAAGATAATGTGTGATACTATTTTTATCTATTAACATTTCCGATTTGTTTCCTGTCATCTAATTCCAATTGCACCAAGATTAATAAATTAACACAATAATACACATCCCCAATGAAACCTGATGAGTATGATATCATTATGTTTGTGCCAATAAGAATTAATGATAAAAGCGGTATAAACCACTGATCTCCCTTTTTGATAACATTTATAATAATCTTAATTCCTAACCCAACCGTTAACACTAATGAAAAAATTACCTTAATAATTCCTCCCTCCATCATATCCTGTAACAGATAATTATGCGTATGCATTGAATTTTCTACAAGTTCATTTGTTCCATATAATTCTTCAATAACTGTCTCAGTAGGTTCACTTTCATAATATTTTGTAGCATATCCTGCTCCTTTGCCAAATAACAGCTCTATTGCATTATATCTTTTTATTTCATTAATAGCCTCCTGCCATATTACACTTCTTTTACCCCAAACATTGTCCGTATCTATGCGTTCACTCGTCTGTTCTATTCCGCCTTGCACACTTTCCGTAATATTTACTTGTTCGTTAAAATATTGTTTTGCATTAATTAAAACGCTACTACCTTGCACGGTCGCTATACCTGTTATAAAAAATGCGATCATAACTATCAAAGCTTTTTTCATAAACGAGTACATTTTTTTCTTTTCATTTGTCATTTTATATAATCTTATTATGTAATATATAACCATAACAAAAGTAAACATCGCTAAAGTAAGTAATGTCCGTCTTGATGTTGACATCAGCATTATTACACATAAGAGCATTGAATAAAGCACTAATTCTACTATCTGTTTGTACAATGTTAATTTTTTATTGCTGCATATATGCACAAATCCTACAATATACGAAAATAAATAATATCTACAAAAAGCATTATAATCATCTATTATAGATATTTGCCCATTTGCAGCATTATGAAAAATGGGCATATAATAGTTTATTAACGCAATAAAAGATGCTATAATAGCAGAAATAATAATATACTTATATAGGGTATCAAGGAATTTTTGATGAGTCAATCCGCACAAATGGCATATTATTGCTGCATGAAAAATATAACTTATACCTTCAACGAATACAACATATTTGCTTATTGATAAAATTGGCGCTGGACCGTAAAATAAGTTTATCGCATCAATAGCAATGTATATTGTCAAAATAATGATGAATGCTTTTGAAGCAAGAATTTGACCAAAAATTTGATTAAAGCAAATACTTTTTCGATTTTTTAAAATGCTCAATACTCCAATAAGCTGAAGTAATCCCCACACAATCCAAAATAAGTCGTGCATTGGGATAGCCTGTCTCATAATAAATATCATTAAAGAAACGAAAAAAAACACTTTATACAATATATTAATTGAAAACACTTTTTCTGTCATTTTTTCTCCTTCAAAAAAATATTATTCAACTTTACAAAGCAAATAAACAATATTATTGCCATAAGGCTATAATTAATTATTCCAGAGAATGCCGGTCCATACATGCCATACTTAGGAATCATATACATATTTAATGCAATCTGCACAATAATGCCGATTACTGATACTGCCATATTAAATTTAATTTTCCCCATAGCAGCAAATATATTAGCAGTAGTATATCTTAATCCGTTATTAATTACTGATCCTATAGTTAATGCTCGCATTACTGGAATAATATTATAATATTCTGAACCACCATATATGAAAATCAAAGGTTTGGCAAGAATGATCATCACCAGACCTGCCAGTCCAACAAAAGCAAAACTAAGTAAGAATGTACGAGCATAATTCTTTCGTATCCACATCGGATCGTTTTCATTTTTTATAAAATATGGCGCAATAAAGACACCTATCGCTGTACATATAATAGAAATGTTAGCCGGCCAAGCATATGCTACTTTATAATCTGCAATCATCGTAGGGTTATCGGATAATTTACCAAGCATGAAAACATCAATAAGCATGAACAGTGTCCACATGCCGTTGGTAATCATATATTGAAGGCTATACGCCACGATTTGTTTTTTTTGTTTTTGGTTTACAGCCCCTAACTGCACCGATTGGAAATACTTCTTTTCAGAAGATTGTCTCATTACTGTAGCTAATATAAAATTTACTATCACTCCTGTAATGATTACTCCCATTAATCCTGCAATTGACGCTCCGACTAATTTGCCTAATATTATAGCAGCTGATGTTATAAAAGACAGCATTGCATACTTTTTATTGCTGAACATTGCCCTTTCAAGAGACAATCCATTATCAACATAGTATTGAAAGGGAAGTGAAAGTACCATTATGTATATATATAACCTACAGGTTTCAAATTCGGGCGAATGCGGATAAAAAACATTTATAATCTCTAGGGCAACTACAAGAATAATATTAATTTTAAATGCTAATCTTGAAGAAAAATAAAAAACAGCCTTTTTTGTTTCCATTGTATCAGCTAACACAACATATCTCATAATTGCATTAGAAATACCCAATCCAGCTAAAATATATGCAAAACTGTATAAGTTCTCTGCATAACCAAGCATTCCATATTCGGTCTTACTAAGTAGCCTTACAATAACTATCGAGCCGAAAAAAACTACGAATTTGTTTAGAAAACTACCTGTAAAAATGTGTATAGCTCCTTTTTTCCATATCATTTTTAACATAGATTTTAATCTGTTCATAAAATTTACTCTTTTTTGTTGTTTATGTTAAATCGCTTATTATTTTTTGGGCCCTACATATCCATGTATTCTGTGGGGCAATTTTTTTCACATTAGTACTGTAATTCAATGTCTCCTTGTTTTTAAAATAATATGCTATTGTTTGAGCCAAATCTTTGGGGTTATCTTCGCAAACCATTCCAATATTATTCTGTTTTACAAATGTTCCCATTTCTGTAGTATTTGTAGAAATAACCGGAAGTCCATGACCAAGATATTCAAAAAGTTTAACTGAATATGCCAGATTTGTATAATTTGTTTGTCTAACTGGAATAACTCCTACTGATGCTTTTTCATAATATTTATTTAATTCTTTCCCTGAAGCAAATACTATATCCAACCAATTATAGTTCAAGCATTCATGATAAAAATTTCTTAATTCTTCTTCTCTACAAACTAAAATCAACCTATATGATGATTCATGCTTATTTAAAATTTTAAATGCATCAATTAAAATATCGGTCCCATAAACAGCAGAAACACCTCCAACATAAATGCAGGTATTAACTTCATTCCTTTGTGAAATATTATGAGAAGTAATCTCTAATGCAGGCGGAAGAACTTCACATCTCTTAAAATGATATTTATCTAAAATATTTTTTACTGATTGTGTTGGTGTATATACAATATCGCAATTTCTTTTCAAGCAGTGTATTTCTCTTTTATTCAATAAAACTATTGCATTCTTTTTAATAAAACCAACATGTCCATTATATATTTCTGGAAAAAGCCAAAAAATATCTCTATAAAAAAAGCCTATAGGAATATTATAACTATGAATCCTTTTTATTAACTTCAAATCAATATTATTGAAAATGGGCCCACTGGGAGATTCAATATAGCAAAAATCTGGTCTGTTATTTTTTAGCCATCGCAAAATTTCTTTTACTTTCATATGTCGTTTTCTAAATTTATTTTGTTGGCATTCAAGTAGTTTTACATTTATTCCAAGATTTAGGAACGCATCATATAAGCGGTGTGGTCTTACAGAGGCGCCGGATCTTTCTTTACTATTAAAATCAATATAAGTAATATACAACAAGTTCATTTTTCATTTTCCTCGTTAAAATATTTTTCAATATGTCGGATAATATATTCACTAGCATGCCCATCACCATAGGGATTTTTCGCCGTGCTCATTGACTCATAATCTTTTTTATTATTAAGTAGGTTTTGAATGTTGTCATAAATATTTTTTTCCTCAGTACCAACAAGCCTGAGCGTTCCTGCTTTTATGCCTTCAGGGCGTTCGGTAGTTTCACGCATGACTAATACAGGTTTGCCAATCGCTGGTGCTTCTTCCTGTATGCCTCCACTGTCTGTCAAAATTAAATATGCATGTGCCATATAATTATGAAACGCAACAACATCAAGTGGCTCAATCAGTCTGATTTTATTGCATCCCTTAAATTCCTCTTCTGCAATTTTTCTCACTTTTGGATTCAAGTGTACAGGATAAATTACCTTAACATCTTTATTTTCATTCACAATTCTTTTGATTGCACGGAACATATTGCGCATTGGTTTTCCAATATTTTCTCTTCTGTGCGCTGTTACTAGAAGTAATTTAGACTCCGAAGACCACTTAAGATTGTCATCCTCGTAATCTTCCCTTATTGTAGTTTCCAAAGCATCAATCGCAGTATTACCGGTAATATAGATGTGTCGTGAAGCGATATTTTCTTTAATTAAATTATTGTATGCATCCTGTGTTGGTGCAAAATGTAAATCTGCTATGATACTAATAACATGTCTGTTAAATTCTTCAGGAAACGGCGATGACACATTAAATGTACGCAATCCTGCCTCAACATGTCCAATAGGGACTTTTTTATAAAATGCAGCTACAGCAGCTGCAAATGCTGTAGTTGTATCCCCATGAACAATCAGAAGGTCTGGTTTGACTTTATCTATAACTAGCTTCATAGATAACATTATTTGAGTAGTTATATCGAAAAGGTCTTGGTCTTGTTTCATTATATCTAAATCAAAATCTGGCTGTACTTCAAATATATCGAGTACCTGATCCAGCATTTCCCTATGTTGACCAGTGGTGCAAACAACTGTATCAAAATATATATTTTTTTTAATTTTCTTAATAATAGGGCACATTTTGATTGCTTCTGGTCTTGTTCCAAAGACAAATAGGACTTTTTTATTCATTATAGCTCACTTTCCAAATATTAAAGCCGATTAGAAGATAACGCTCTTATCTCTTTTTTTATATTACTTGAAAAAAGTTTAATATTGTTCTCGACCGTGTGGTCTTTTTTGAATTCACTAACGCATTTTTTGTAGAATGTATAATCACCCAACACCTTGTTGATACCTTTATAATATTGATTATCTGCAACACCTATATTAAACTTCTCACACAAATTTTTTAATGGTAAATTTTCTGTAGTAACAATTGGAATATTTTCAAATATAAATTCATATAATTTCCCTGAAGCGCACAATCTACTACATAAGTCTTTTTGGGCATAATTCACGATCCCAATATGTGATTGCTGTATAAGATATTTTAAATCATTTTGATTTAATTTTCCTAATATATCTATATTACATTTTTTTTCATTCAATAAAAGTTTTTTCATGGACAAATAATCTTGACTTTTATCATCTCCTACAAGAAAGAGTCTTATTTTATACTGAGGTGAAACATATTTCAAATTTTTAACCAATATATCATTTGTGTTTGATAAACTGCATCCAGATGTAGAGATAATTCTAATTTCACCTTCATTGATATATGACGAGTATTTTTCTTTTATCATATCCAAATTAAAATCATCTGAAAAACTTAGTTGTCTTATATTTTCAAACACAATTGGCCTTTTCTCCAATGAGAACATTTTCATCATAGCAGATGCTCTTTCATTATTTGCGCATATGATAATATCTGCCTTTTCAATCATTTTTTTTTCAAAAAAACACCCGATTTTACCTACAAGATGTTTGACATCTTTAATATCATACAATTCTCTACAATCTTCAATAAATATAATATCATTCTTATATTTATGTTTGCATATTAAGCCCGGAATTGTTGATTTTCTATCGTCTAAAACTATCACATCTATTTCCTCAGAGCATTTAACTTTATTAAGCCATTGCACTGATTTACGCACAAAATCAAAATAGTTTTTCGTCTGAATAATGCAATGTTTATCAGATACTTTGTTATAGCCATGCGACAACAAGTATGTATCACCTAAACTGCAAAAAGCTTTATATAGCTCCCTTAAGCGTCCATCATACTCATAGTTTCCAAAAGACAAAATCGCAAATTTCATTTAAAATTTCCTTTCATATCTGTGCTGGCAAAGTCAGTCAGAGGCAGCTTAACAGCTTTGCCTTCCTTCTGGCTCTTGTATATGGACAGTACCATCTCAAGGGCGTTCCTGCCCGCTACTGCGTCTACATATGGCTTTCTGTCATTCTTTACAGCGTCGATGACATCGGCAAATAAGCTGGTATGTCCATTTCCGTAAACATTGCTGGTAGCTTCTTTCAGTTCTTTGTTCTTGCTATCTTCTTCTGTCTCATCGGCAAAATCCCACACATCAATGTTGTTGGTAGAAGTTCCGCCGATCTTGACGGTGCCGTTTTCGCCAAAGATATACAGGGTCTCTTCGAGGTTCTTTGGATATACATTGGTCGTTCCCTCGATGGTTCCGATGGCTCCGTTTTTAAACTTAACGACTGCCATTCCAACATCTTCAGCCTCAAGGTAATCATGGAACTGCTGCCGGGTAGCTCCGTAAACTTCCTCTACCTCGTCTCCCATCATCCATCTCAGCAGGTCTATGCCGTGTATGCACTGGTTCATGAGAGCTCCGCCGTCCTGTTCCCATGTTCCTCTCCAAGACGCCTGGTCATAATATCCGTGGTCGCGGTTCCATCTTACATGAATGGAACCATGGGACAGTTTGCCGAACCGTCCGGCTTCCAGAGCTTTTCTCAGTTCCTGGACAGCCACATTGAACCTGTTCTGATGGCATGCAGAAACTTTTACATTCTCTGCTTCTGCCGCCGCTATTATCTTATCAGCGTCTTCCATGCTCATAGCCATAGGTTTTTCTATGATCACATTGACGCCCTGATCTATGCAGAACAGTGCGATCTCAGCGTGTATGCCGCTTTCGGTAGCTATGCTGACAAGCTCCGGTTTCTCATTTATGACCATCTCCTTATAGTCTGTATATCTTTTGATGGTCTGATCATCTTGGAGTTCATACTTGGCGAGCAGTGCTTCCATCTTCTCCGGCAGCACATCGCATACAGCAACGATCTCAAGTTTATTGTTCAGGGCGGCTTTTATGTGGTTTACTGCAATCCTGCCGCAGCCTATAAGGGCGTATTTCATATATCCTCCTAACTTAACATCACTTAACTTATATATTTGTGTAACTATTATTTTCTGTAATCAATCGATACATTCGGCAATTGGAGCATTTCGCCCAGCTTATAATCGAAAGAGTCTGGCTTAATGCGACAGTTCCCACCCATAGGAATCCAAGTTAATTCACCAAAAATCAATGAACCTCTTATATTATATAAATCGACCCTAACAAAGGGAAAATCTTTAGATAAAACTCTTGATATCTCTATCATTTCCTTAATGTTACCTGGTTTGTTGATCGTATTAATAAGATCATTTTTTCTTCCAAATTCCACATCTTGTATATTCCAATTAAGATCATATACATTGCGCCTTATATTCGTACCGTGGCTTCCATCTTCCAATGTTGTATCCATGTCACAAATAATGTACTTTGGTTCTCCATTAAAGCAATATATCCGATAATCATTGGGAATCATATCGTTTTCATCTTTTAAAAATTTCTCGCAAACTATTTTTGCATTTCCATTGTAAAGATATGACTCCTCTTGACCTCTTCTTGCTTTCGCAGATTGTAACCATTTATTTAGTAGTTTTACGGTTTTCTCAGTATTCAATTTTTCTTTATTTGGACATATAAGATTTTTCCCAGAACTTTGAGTAATTTTTATAACAAATTGGTGTGGTAGTTTTTGAAAATCTATATCTTCAGCTTTATCATAAACACCATAAAGCTCATTTAAATATTTTTCACCAATTTTTTCTTTAATGTATGTCCGCACAGTATATTTGTCATAACATAGCTGAACTAAATTTTTTTCATATTGTGCATAATATAAATTTAACCAATACATTTTTTCACTAAATGCTTTTGGTTCCTTTAAATGTAAGGGACGATTATAAATAACTTGATAACATATCTTTAAATATAACTTTAAGGGTAAACATTTATATCCTATACTTCTTAACATATGTCTTAATGTCATAAAAAACACCCTAACCTTTTCTTACAAATTCTTTGGCCGGATTTCCAACCACATTTATATTACTACTAAAAGATCTTTGTACTGATGATGCTTGGCCCACAAAACAATAGTCACCTAATTCAACACTATTTCGAATAGTCGCATTGGGAGAAATATAGCAATATTTTCCAATTGTAGCGCTTCCACTAATCTCTACACATGCCGCAGATAAAGTCCCTTGCCCAATCGAACAGTTATGTGCAATATGATTGAGGTCGTCAATCAAGCAACCGTCTTCAATAAAAGTCGGACGAATAGTTCCTGCAACTATTGAAGTTAATGCCCCTATTTCAACATTATCTCCAATGACGACGCCGCCTATATGAGGTATTCTTATATGATGCTTTAATTCATCAGTTTCTACACCGAATCCCTGAGCTCCTATAACGGAATTTTCTCCTACGACAACATTGTTTCCTATTATTGTATTATCTCTGATTCTTGCCCCCGTCTTGATATGCACATTATCACCAATTCTTACATCATGTCCAATGAAAACAAACGGATCAATAACGCTTCCTTCTCCTATATGCACATTTTCCCCAATAATAATATAATTTTCTTTTTGTGATAATTTTCTGCTCTGAGTAAAAGCATCAACAATCAGCCATAATGCCTTTGCATAATACAGCCTTGCATTGTCTGTAATAACCACAAGATTATTTTGTGCGATATCAGTAAATAAAGGTCCCAACTCTTTTTCTATTATAATAAACGCACTATCTAAGTTATAAAACTTCTTTACCCATTCACCTTGCCATTTAGCCGTTTTAATAAATATCAAACTGTTGTTCTGCGGTTCATCGGCAGTAGAAGTGTCTTCAATGACAACTTCTTTACACGGCCCCAATGGTTTACCGCCTAATGACTCAATTATATCTTCTGACTTATATTTCCAGTTTCTCATTTTTTTACTTCCTCGATTGTTAGGACATCATTCAATCTGGAAAAGTTCTCACTAAATGTATTGTATCGACATTCTGCATTTTCTTTGCAACACAAAAAATCATATATGATGCTTTTCATATCTTTTGGCTCTTCAAAATACCAAAACGGATGCGTTGATAATTGTATCCAATTATGTTTCCCGGATTGAATAACCTGAATAGGATCCTCTCTCCAATTCATTCTTGAATCAGAGACATACTTGAATGTCTTAAAAAATTCCTTACTATATGAATTAGCTATACCATTATCAATTTTTAAATTACTCTTTAATGTCATCTGTGACGGCCTGTGCATTGAAATCGACATGCAAGTTTCTTTTTCCATCACACTATTTAATACAGTCAGTTCTTGCTTAATTAACTCATTTATTTGGGGCACCATGTTTCTTCTGTAATATCGTAATTAGCCTCATCAAAGTGTAAGCCTATTTTATGTCCCAACGATTGCAAATAACCGATAACTTTTTTTGATTCCTTTGACATCACATTATAAAATCCTGATGTTGCAAGAACAAAGTATGTAGCACTAACACCATTTTTATTTTCAAGTTCAGCCATTTGTATTGTTTTCTTGAGATCATAATCAACATCATGTCTTAAAATAACGCATTTATCATACAATTCATACTTATGATAATCTGCAAATTCATATTTATTTTCCCTAAGCAAATCAATTATACTTTCATATGCTGAGTATGTGAATTCCATCATTCTTCCCTTAATCCGTCTAAATACTCTTTATACTTACGGTTACATGCTTGGCATGATAATCCATCCGGCAAAACCGCTCCACACTCGCATACCCATCCGATTTGTTTTGCGGGTACCCCTGCCATCAAGGCATGGTCATTAACATCTTTTGTCACTACGGCCCCGGCGGCTATCATAGCCCATTTTCCTATGGTATGCCCGCACACTATTGTTGCGTTGGCTCCCACGGTCGCACCCGTTTTCAGCAGAGTTTTTTTATAGCCTGCACTGCCTTTCGGATACTTTGCTCTCGGCGTCAAATCGTTGGTAAATACCATGGATGGTCCGCAGAAAACATAGTCTTCCATTTCAACTCCTTCGTAAACAGAAACATTGTTCTGGAGTTTGCAGCCGTTGCCTATCTTTACATTATTGGAGACATTGACATTCTGCCCCATTGAACAGTTCTCTCCTATTTCAGCGCCGGACTGTATGTGGCAGAAATGCCATATCTTAGTTCCTTTTCCGATTTTTACATGGTCGTCTACATAGCTTGACTCGTGTACAAAAAACTCTCCCATTACAGCACCTCTATCTTATCACGCTCAGCAATATCCTTCATGGCATTGCGCGTATCGAATATGGCCTGAGCGTTCTTCTGTATCATATCATAATCTATATTAGTATGAGCTGCTGTTATGACTATGATATCATAGCCTGCGATTATCTTTTCGTCTATCTTTTCTATGCCCTTGAAAACCTGTCCCTTGTCTTTATATTCGCTGATCCACGGATCATAGAAGTCTGTTTCGGCTCCGGCTTTTTTGAGTTCTTCGATCACTTTGATAGCAGGGCTTTCTCTGTAATCGTCAATGTCGTTTTTGTATGCCACGCCAAGCACCAGGACCTTTGACCCGTTGAGGGCCTTTTTATGACGGTTCAGGATAGCCATCGCTCTTTCTACACAATATTCCGGCATTCCATCGTTGACCATCATGGAGCTCTCGATCATGGATGTATGGAAGCCGTATTCCCTGGCTTTCCATGAAAGATAATATGGGTCAAGAGGTATGCAGTGGCCTCCAAGTCCCGGGCCCGGATAAAAGGCCTGGAATCCGTACGGTTTAGTCTTGGCAGCATCTACTACTTCCCAGTAATCTATTCCCATCTTGTGGCACAGCATCGCCATTTCATTGGCAAGACCTATGTTTATATTTCTATAGGTATTTTCCAGAATCTTTTCCATTTCAGCCACGGCAGGGGATGAAACCTCATACACATCTCCCTCCAGTACGGCTCTGTACATGGCTGCAATTACTTCCCTTGCATCGTCCCCAATGGCTCCTACTACCTTTGGAGTATTCTTCGTCTTGTATTGCTTGTTGCCTGGGTCTACCCGCTCAGGCGAAAATCCCAGATAAAAATCTTCTCCGCATTTCAGACCAGAAGACTCCAGTATAGGTTTGAGCAGTTCTTCCGTAGTTCCCGGATATGTGGTCGACTCAAGGACTACCATGGTGCCTTTTGTGAGATGTTTTGCGATGTTTTCAGCAGACGACTTAACATAGCTTATATCCGGCTGCTGATGTGCGTCAAGAGGCGTAGGCACGCATATGGCTATGAAGTCCACATCTTTCACAAAGCTAAAGTCTGTAGTGGCGCGTAGCATGCCATCATCAGCGATCTTTTTGAGATCATCGTCAACCACATCGCCTATATAATTATGTCCCGCATTTACCATATCAACTTTGGCCTCTTGCACATCGAAGCCGATGGTCTTAAAGCCGGCCTTGGCTTTTTCTACTGCAAGCGGAAGGCCCACATAGCCGAGGCCAACCACTCCGACGATGATTTCTTTGTTTTTTATTTTGTTAAGCAATTGCTGTTTCATTTTTCCCTCCATATATTATCTGCTATATTTTAAGATTCCATAACGGCAATGAAAATATTAGCCAAGTTATCATAAAAAAATCGTTTATAACAAGCCTTTATGCCATTTTCACCCATTTTCTTTCTGTCATCCTCATTCATATTCTTTATTTTCAGAATAGCGTTCACACATCCTTGTATGTCGCCTGAATCAACCTTTATCCCACACTCATATTCCTCAATATATGTTTTTGGTGTGGTCATGGCACAGATTATCGGCTTTCCTGCCATCATTGAATCAAACATTTTATTGAAGCAGAGGCCAAATCTGTAAAGAGGCGACTCATGACTTCCCATATATATACAGTCAAACTGTTTGCATAATTGTGGAACAGCTTTTTTGGATACAGATTTCAGAAAGGTCACATTATCCAACTTCATTTTTTTGCTTAAGTCAATGAGGTTCTTCTTTTCCACTCCATCCCCTACCAGAACAAAATGGATATCTTTGTGTTGGACCATGTTGCCTGCAATTTCAAGAAGATACTCCAATGCATTAGATAACGCATGTCCGCCAAAATATCCTACAATAAATTTATTTTTTCCGTGCAGAGCATCAAACACTTTTTGATGTTCATCGGGAAGTTCATCCGTTTTATTCCATTCTTCCTCAACTACACCGTTGGGAATGCAGACAAATTTACCTTCTGCCAACCCATGCTGCTTCATATATTCTTCAGCATATGGTAAAAGAGATACAACCTTGTCTGAGTGCTTATATGCACTGTTTTCTCCTATCTGCATTGCTATGACAAAGGGATGATGTTTCGACATTCCCCCAACCTCTATCAGGGTTGCCGGCCACATGTCATGCACTTCATGTATAAGTTTCACTTTTTTCTTGGACTTTTTTCTTATCCTCTGTCCAACAAAAGTATCCAGCGGATAAGTAGATGAGCAAATGACCACATCAGGTTCCATTTCTTTTATTATCCTATCGGCATGAAGCCAGAGTTTTGTTATGAACTGAGCCATAGTAATCGCTCTGCTAGCCCCGTTACCCTCATATCTCCTTGTCTTTATCCAATGATAATTGATCCCATCTATGACATCTGTCTGGAAGTCTTCCGATACATTTGGGTTTTTTCGACGCAGATGTGAAAAGTCAGCAGCGATTATATCAACTTTGTGCCCCATCTTTACCCACTCCCTGGCAAAGTAATAGGGCCTGAATTCCATTCCCATTTCAGGAGACCCCGCATAATGATTTATCAAAACTATATTCATCTGGACCTCCTCATATCTTATTTCAATACACTTACTATAGTTTTAAACATTAGCTTTATATCGCCGAAAAAGCTGAAATTTTCTATATATTGCAGATTGTATCGCATTTTTTCCGGCAACACATAATTTATATATGCCTCGTCCGTATCCATGCCATCTGCTATATGCTCAGCCATTATTTCATCTTCATCCTTATAGGTGATGCTGGCCAGTGATGTGACTCCTGCTGGCATGAGCAGAGTGGCCATCATTTCGTCACTATATTTATCAACATATTTCTTGACTTCCGGCCTTGTGCCGACAAAACTCATATCGCCTGTGATTATGTTCAGCAACTGCGGCAGCTCGTCCAGCCTGCACTTTCTTATCTTATTCCCTATCCGAGTAATCCGCGGATCTTTTTCTACCGTCACTAAAGCGCCTATTTGATCCGCGTTTTGTACCATAGTCCTGAACTTGAAGATCCTGAACGGTTTTCCGAAGCTCGTTATCCTGTTCTGCCGGTAAAACACCGGTCCCGGCGAATCTAACTTTATCAGGATCGCCAGTATCAGGAGCACCGGGGATATGATTATAACCATTATCAGTGAAACGATCAGGTCAAATATCCTTTTGATAAACAGACTGAAATTTTTCTTTTTTAGTATATCGTAGTATTTTTTTACCGGCTCTGTTTTCATGCTGTCCGGAAGTGTTTCCCATTTTGGCAGAATCAAATTCTGTACTCCTTCAAGATATCTTTAAGCGCCTCAGTAATATACGCTACTTCCTCATCTTTTAATTTACTATATAATGGCAATGTGATCTCGTTTTTATATATTTCATACGCATTAGGATAATCTTCAATATTGAATCCCATACCCTTATAAGCAGTTAACATCGGGAGAGGTTTATAATGAACATTTGTCGCTATACCCTTTTCCGCAAACCTCTCTATGAGTTCATTTCTCACAGATTCATCCGCTTTTCCAATGCGTATAAAATACAAGTGCCCGCTTGACCTATGATTTTCACCTGAATGGCTTAACACTTGCACATCAAAATCCTTAAGAACTTCATCATATGCCTTTATTATTTCATGCCGCCTTTTGAGCATGGTTCCATATCGTTCTAACTGTCCCAATCCTATTGCGGCCTGGATATCTGTCATATTGCATTTATACGCAGGCGAAATTATATCATATTCCCACATACCCAGCTTGTTCTTGTTTAGAGCATCTTTGGTCTGCCCGTGGAGGGATATATTCATATACTGCTTGTAAAGTTCTTCGTCGTCAATAAATTCTCTGCTCTGCCATGTGACCGCACCGCCTTCAGCCGTAGTCAGATTTTTAACCGCATGGAAAGAAAAACAGGTAAAGTCGGCAAACTTTCCGGATAATCTGCTATTTTTGACAGCACCAAATCCATGAGCGCTGTCCGCTATTACTATTATTCTTCCGAAATTCTTTTGTATTTCATTCTTTGGACAAAATTTGCTCTTATTTCTTTCTATACACATAGCGACTTTATCGTAGTCGCAGATGATCCCGGCAATGTCCACCGGCATTATAGCCTTTGTCTTGTCCGTTATAGCACTGTCTAATTGGTCATAGTCCATTTCAAGGCTGCCTTTTGCCGTATCTACTATAACAGGGGTCGCCCCTACATGACAGATCACACTGCAGGTGGCCGTATAAGTATATGCTGGTACTATTACCTCATCGCCTTTTCCTATGCCCAAAACCCTTAGGGTCATTTCCATAGCGGCCGTCGCAGAGTTAAGGCACACAACTTTTTTATTTCCTATATATTCTGCAAGTTTTCTTTCAAATTCTTTTGTTTTTGGTCCGGTCGTGATCCATCCGGACTTTAGAGCATCCACCACTAAATCAATTTCTTTTTGCGAAATATCAGGTGGAGAAAAAGGTATGTTCATATCTCACCTCTAATTATCAGTAATAGTATAGGTGCCGCAGACTTCTTCCGTCAGCTCTTTTATATGATTGCCGTTTTCAAAGCTGGCTTCGATCAGCTTGTCCAGCTGGTCGAAGAATTTATCGTCGTCGATCTTGAGCGGCTTGCCTACATAAATCATATTGTTTTCAGTCTTGTCAAGGCCCTCCTCATCCATGAGGATCTCTTCATAAAGCTTCTCGCCGGGACGAAGGCCCACGATCTCGATCTTGATATCTTCACCGGGACGCATGCCTTTGAGCCTTATCAGGTTCTCGGCCAGCTCGTATATCCTGACCGGTTTTCCCATATCCAGGACAAAGATCTCTCCGCCCTTGGCAAAGAGGCTGGCCTGTATCACCAGGGAAACAGCTTCCGGTATGGTCATGAAAAATCTCGTGATCTCCTTGTGGGTCACCGTTACCGGGCCGCCTTCTTCGATCTGCTTCAGGAACAGAGGTATGACAGAACCGTTGCTGCCCAGTACATTGCCGAACCTGACCGCCGCAAATCTTGTATGCTCTGATCTTCTGGCGTAGGACTGGACCATCATTTCGCATATCCTCTTGGTAGCACCCATTATATTGGTAGGCCTTACCGCCTTGTCGGTGGAAATCAGCACATAATTGTCCACTTCGTATTTATCAGACAGTTTTACGGTGTTCAATGTTCCCAGGCAGTTGTTCTTGACCGCCTCATTGGGCGATTTTTCCATCAGGGGCACATGTTTGTGAGCTGCCGCATGATATACGATATTTGGCCTGTATTTTTTGAAAACAGCCTCAAGCCGGTCGTAATCCCTTACGGAGCCAATCAGTACGGAAATATTGGCATCCGGAAAATGTCTTTCCAGTTCCATCTGGATCTCATATGCGTTGTTTTCATAAATATCAAAGATTACCAGCTTGGCCGGATTGTATGATATTATCTGACGGCACAGTTCCGATCCAATGGAACCGCCGCCTCCGGTGACCAGTACCGTCTTTCCGCCGATGAATTCTCTTATACCCTTTTTATTGACTTTTACAGGCTCCCTGCCCAGAAGATCTTCGTAGTTTACCGGCCTGATCTCCTGTGAAAGGGATGTCGTCAGGCTCTTTGCCACAGCAGGCAGTATCTTTACCGGTTTCTTGGTGTCCTGACAGAGCCTGATTATTTCTCTGGTCGTCTGCAGGTCTGCCGACGGAATGGCTATGACAATCTCGGAAACTCTATATTTTTCTACATTCTTTTCAATATCGTTGCGATCCCCGACTATAGGCACGCCGAGAATGTACTTGTTCTTTTTATTCTTGTTATCATCTATGGCGCAGACAACGGCGGTACCGTTATCCCTGGCCCTGTATTCTTTGATGAGGATGGCGGCAGCGGAGCCGGCTCCTATGACCATGACACGGTGGGTCACCTTTACCTTGGTATTGGAGTCCTGGGCATTCTTCAATATGGCCTTGGCAAACCGGGTAGCCATGAACAGTATGGTCATGATCATGAATCCCAGCGGATAGTAGCTTCTCGGCATATTTATCTGCATAAATACATGATAGCACACAAAAATAGCTTCTATCAAAACCGAGGCCTTTATGATCGTAAAAAGCTCATTCAGCGAAGCATAGGTCCAAACTCTGTTATATAATTTAAAGGCTGCCATAACAGCTATGGTTATCACAAAATACACCGGCATGCTGTGCACAGCGCCCCAGAAATATTCTTGCGGTATTGATGTGGCATCGAATCTGAGGATCAGCGCCCCCATGGCTCCTGCTGCCACGCTGCAGATATCAAGTATTACCAACAAAAATATCCTGAATTTTTTGCTGTTAAAAAAGTCCATTTTATCCCTCTTGTACAATTCGGTCATTTAATTATACTAAATTCGAGCGTCTTGTTCAACTATTTTTGCCAAAAAGCACGATTTCAACACATTTGATCACAGTTTTTCTTTTTCCTTACATGGCAACAAGCCCTCCGCTTTTTTTCTGCAGAGGGCTTGTTTTGATGGCCTGATATAAGAAATGCAAGCCATGACCCGATATGTGATGTACATCATGCGATAGCTGGTGCCGCTGCACTGCGCCCGGATCATACACAGCTTCTCACACCGGATGCATCACTTTTTAACTGTCGGCATTTTCCTCGTCCGTACATACAGCCGGTTTCTTTGTTTTCACACTGTCTGCATATATCCGTATGATATCGCCGGCGGCGCTTATCTGTTTGTCGTCACAGTCCTTGAGCAGAAAAGCGATCTCCTCGCACACACGGGTATATTCTTCGCTGCCTGTAAAGGAATATCTGCTTCCAGCCAGCAGATAGTTTGGCGTAATATCCAGCGCCTGGCATATTGAATAAAAAGTTTTCATCGACATGCCTTTTTTACCGTATTCCACATCTGCAATGAACTGCACTGATACATCCAGCTTTTCAGCAAGTGTTTCTCGCCTCATCTTTATATGCTTCCTGCCTTCTGTGATCCTTTTTCCGATTGCTGCTCTATCAAGTGTTTCAAATGTTTCCAGCATGACATCCTCCTTTTCTTCTGCAATTATAGTATAGCATAAAATTCCGATAATACAAGCATTTATTTGCTTTAAAGTAATATTATCTAAACTCACAGTTGACATAACAGAAGGTGTCTGTTTGTACGGCAAAAAGATGCTCCTATTTTCCCTCCTTTTTATCGTATATCTCCCATTCTTTCTGGATGATCGCCCGCAGTTTGTCGCGGCTCCGTTTGGCCAGCGTTTTGACATTAGTAAGACTTTCACCGGTTAATCTGGCTATCTCTTTCTGCTTATAGCCATATGCATAATATAATAACAACACCTTTATCTCTTTTTCATTCAGTCTTGAGATCATTTTGTTCAGCTGTTCCCGCTGGATGCCTTTTAGCAGATCATCCATATCTTTATCAGACAAGATGTCTGTTCTCATCTGCACATTGTCATCCATCTCAAAAGAACTTTCGTAATCTTTTTTTCTTTTGTCTTTTTTCATGTACTTGCATGCCTGCCGTTTTGCGATCTTCAGGAGCCACCACTTCATGCTCTCAATTTCACGCAGCTTGTGTATGTTGGTCAGAGCTTCAATAAAAGTGTCTTGTACTGCGTCTTCCACATCATTCTGATTTATGTTGGTAGTGCATATGTAGTGGCGTACTTCATTATAAAATCGAAGTACTATTTCTACCCTTTCTTTATACAATCCGGCGATGTTTTCTTCTGCAATTTGATGATTCATAGTCCCATCCCACTTTTCTCTTTAATATTGTACTCTGTATTTTTTTAGGCATTGTATCATATAGTTACAAATATTATACCGATATATCTTGCTTGTCTTTATTTTATTATACTCCCAATTTACCATATATTTCAATCTGTCTTATAGCACATTATGTTACTGTTAGTTACACTTTTTATATCATATGGCTGTCAGTTATTACTTTATTAGAAAAAACAGTTAAAACATGCAACTTTTTCCATAATATTTTACACTTATATTATAGGGGCGGATGGATGAGAAAAACAGATATACAAGGAGATCAAACATGAGACTTGACACGCAAATGATAATAGCCGGCAATTTGAGGACACTGCGCCTGACTAAACGGCTCAGTCAGGGAGATATGGCAGATTATATCGGTTCAAGCAGAGGTCTGTATGCCCATTATGAGCTTGGGAACCGTACTCCTGATGCTGAAGCACTTTACACCATAGCCAATCGTCTTGGTATCGATATGGCTTCTTTGTTTGAGCGTGATCCTGACAAATTTTTCAGTTATCTTGCGAACAACTGCAATCTGGATGAGGAGACACGGGAGCTGGTCAGCATCTATAAAGAACTCTCACCTTTCTCAAGGGGAATGCTCATGGAGCGTGCAGCATGGCTTCTCGAAAAGGAGCAGGAGAAAACAGCAGGCGGCCCATCTCAGAAAATGACAGAGCCATCGGAACATAATAAGCTAACCCTCAAGCTCCCAAGTGCAAATGCAGAATAAGCAAAAGGACAGGCCGCATCGTCACCTTGGCCTGTCCTTTTTTACTGTCATTTTCAGATTTCAATCCTTACATATCTTTAAGATCATGCCGCTGAGGCCGGCACAATGCTTTCCCTTAAGAGAACATCACCCTGGGCTGCGGTTATATTCCGGCTCCTTGAGGCATTGCCTCCTGTTCCACCGGTTCCAGTGCTGCCACTGTCTCCGCTTCCGGTGCTGCCGCCGTCTCCGGTTCCGGTGTTGCCACTGTCTCCGCTTCCGGTGCTGCCGCCGT
>ENA-ORNG01000141-ORNG01000141.1-human-gut-metagenome-genome-assembly--contig:-NODE-141-length-70342-cov-161.826682_pt1 | contig 70342 bp, 80 predicted proteins | sample MGYA00242113_ERZ509018 | MGnify/ENA primary metagenome ERZ509018 (study PRJEB26280, sample SAMEA2338711) | human gut metagenome | biome: human gut; feature: human-associated habitat; material: faeces... | reverse complement strand
ACGGCTTCAACGGCTTCAACGGCTTCAACGGCTTCAACGGCTTCAACGGCTTCAAGATAGTTAAGGATTCATAACTATTAAGGATTCTTAAACATTCCCCCCCCCTTGTAAGTGCCGTCTAACTTATTAAGTCTGGACTAACATTTTAAGTCTGGACTAACATTTTAAGTCTGGACTAACATTTTAAGTCTGGACTAACTTTTAAGTCTGGACTAACTTTTAAGTCTGGACTAACTTTATAAGTCCGGTCTAACAATCTTTGAAGATAGATAGATAGTCCGATATTGGACTATCTGACTATCTGACTATCTGACTATCTGACGGCAAATCCGCAAGGACTGGCCGCACGCCGATTGCACCGCTACAGGTACGCAAGATATAGGGGCGTGCAACAATATGCCGTACAAGATATAGGGGCTTTACAAAAATGTAAAACCATTAGTCCAATATTTGACTATTAGTGAGGGAAAGATACCTATACCCTCATGGGTATGCTTCATATGTTGTTGATACTTAACCCGTCCCAGACTGGACAATTTGAGGGCAAGACCCTGCCCCTTTTCTGCCTTCTCCAGCACCTTCAATTTCAATCACTATCGGAATAGTAGGATTACCATTTGCCGATTTTGCATTATATGTATTATGCGAAGTATGGAAGCGGATTGCTTAGAGTATCAACGAGTTACGCATATCAGGGTGCCAGTGGGAAACAGGTATTGCACCCTCGGTTCCCCCGGAGACCAAGGCACACCGTTCCCTACAAGTCCCACATGCTCAAACGGTTGCAACAGATTCAGGGGATTCAATGGGTTGCATGGCGTACCGTTCCCGTGACAGGGGCGGTGGCAGTTCAGGGCAGGCAATGCACCGTTCCCGTTGCAATACGGTGGCCTATCATACCGATTCCGCTACATGTGGGGATAGGCAGGCCCCTGAAACATACTGATTCCGGTGCAATCAGGGGCAAAAAGGTTCCGTGATGCACCGATTCCGTGGGCATAGGGGGGAAATGGGATGCCAAGAAAAACCAAGTACCACCACGGTTTCCCAGGCTCCGGGGTTGCACGCGGCCCATAGTAAATAGTTGGGTCAAATTTTTTCCGTGGGGTACGGGGGAGGGAGTACCCTTCTGGCAGGAGGTGGTTGTCGGTTGTCAAGCAAAATCGACATGCGGCGGGTACATGGGTGGGTACATGGTCATGGCCGCTTTGCGGGGTGCGTGGGTTCCGTGGGTTCAACAGGATGGTCATGACCTCTGGTCTGTTTCAGCCTTGTCTGGTCTGCACCCTATTCCTGCCACGTCAAGCAAAATCGACACGCGGCCATTCCACGGGGGACGTATCGACCCAGAAGGCGGGCATACCCTCCGGGCGGGCAGTTATAGCGGACCAGCGGTTGTGGCGCGTTCTAGGGTAGGACCCTCGATTAAATTCGGGCAAATTTACTAGAGTGTGGCGGGGTATAGGTAGCGAGATGGTACATTAGTCATGAAACAGGAGATAGGGCACTACCATCGACCAAATTTGCGCACGGCGGGCATAATGCGACGGAGCGGCTCTCGCGGATTTGGCGGTAAAGAAAAAGCCCGCAGGTAGCTTGACGAGACTACCCACGGGCGTAACTATGGAAAATGCCAGTAGAAAGGAGAGTGTTTAGTCCGCTCCTGTGGCATGCGGATTCCCCGCTTGGGATAGCCAGAAGCATTGGGCTTAGCTGGTTCGGTTGCCGTTCGGAGCGAACAGGTGCAACATATCACATCTGGGGAGAAAGTCAAGAGGAAATCAGCATGACGGGCGCTTTTACGAATTTAATCCAGTGTGGCGGGGTAGAAGGAGGGGAGGGGGTCCGGGTGGATAGTTGTAGCGGAGGGAGGGTTGCGGCGCGTTCTAGGGCAGGACCCTCGATTAAATTCAGGGGATTTGGGGATGGTGCATACACACATGTGGGCGCGTATATACGCGTGCATAACAAAATAACATATTGGCAGAGGATTGTCTTGACTTTTTCGATGGGGCTGATATTATACGGCCAGACAGGAGGGCAACGCGCGGAGGGTAGGCAGTAAGGTAAGAAGTAAGACCTACTCGAAGCAACGCCCTCCTGTCACCCATCTCCTAGGTTGATGTTCCCAAGGCGTAGCCCTTCGGAGGTAGGCATGTCCTGCTTCCGAAGGGTTTTTCTTTGGCAAGAGACCCCCATACTCATAAGTGGCTGACGCCCAATGCTGTTCTCTTAATCCATTCATTCTCAATCTTGTAACATCTACTAACAACCTATAACAAGCATGATTTAGAGTAGTTGTTACGCTAACCCCTTCTTTTTTAATAGTTTAACAACTATAACAACCAAAACAAGCAAAAATAGTAGTTATATAAGAAAAGAGGGGTATAGGGGAGGCCTATATACACATATATAGAGTCTGTAGAATTTGCTTGTTTGCTTGTTATAGTTGTTAACTCATTCAGTTTCAATGGTCCAGCGTAACAACCTCTTTCGTGCTTCAGTTGTTAAGTCCTTGGCTCTTAATAGCTTACGTCAAGATTTAGAGAGGTTGTTACGCTAACTCATTCAGTTTCAATACCTCTTCGATTTAGCCCTATCCCTATCATAAAAACATGGTCCGCGGAGCGCGGAGCGCGACCGCCATACGGCACGAGGACGAGGTGCGTACACGTTTAACTACGATTTTTGCTTGTTATGCTTGTTATAGTTGTTAAGTCGTATATACTCAAACACTTACCGTAACAACTACTCTAAATATTGCTTGTTACGTGCTTGTTATAGGCCGTAGATTCTACTTGACAACCCCCGGAACCCGTGGTAGCCTCGGACACCGTTCGACCTCCGGACGGCAATTCAAACCATAGGCCACGAGGGTGCGGACTACGCCGTCCACGCTCCACTGGCCTCATTCATAAAAGTATGCAATCCATTACTCTAATCCCCACGCCTTGGGATTTGTTGGAGCGGAGTAACGCTCCCCGCGTCTTTACCGGAAGCGGAAAGAATCCACAGGCAATTACAATCGACTGTCTCATTAACTTCCTCCGCAGTAACGACATCGCGGATGAGCGGTTAAAGACAAGTCTCCAATTATCACTCCTTCTCGACAAGCAAGCCGGGAGGCCGCTTCGTGCACCATTGGCTCCCGCCTATGAGAAGGTCTATACCCGATGGAAGGAGAACAGCCCAGATGGCGAGGTGAAGGTCAAGAATGCACTTCCTGCCCTCATCCCTTCCGTCATCTTCCATTCCGTCCCATCTATGCTGGGCGAGAATAAGAAGACCGTTGACCCGCGTACCGCATTGCGCCGGGCTATCTCCTTCTGGTCCCACTCCGGCATCATTGGTCTGGACATTGACCTAAAGAAGAAGGATGAAGATACGAACCCCGCCACTACGGAGGAACTTAAACGCATTGCCGAGGATAAGCTCTCCCACTTGCCCGGTTACTTGTTCGGGTACGTCAGCCCCAGTGGCGGGTTCAAGTTCTTCGTCCAAGTCGATGAACGGGCACGCGAGGCTCTCAACATCTCGGATTCCACGGATTCCACGGATTCCACGGATTCCACGGATTCCCATATCCCTGACATGGGCAAGTACCTCGCGGCTATTCGTCAGGCTCGCCACCAGCTAATCTGCAAATACCTGTGGGACCAAGTATATGACCTCTCCGGTCTGACCTGCGACCCCGCATGTAAGGACATCTCCCGGTTGCAGTTCCTCTACCACGGGGAGTTGGTGGAGCGGGTTAAAGATACGCCGCAGGTATTTACCGTGCCCTCCCTTGACAAGCTGGTTGAACGGGCTACCAAGGAAACCGTGGCTCCCGCGGCAGAGGATGACCTCCTGACCGAGCGGGACCCGCTTCCCCTTCTTATCTCCGAGTTCCCCAAGTGGCTGGACGATAATGGCTACGCCGAACAGGCCGAGGGCTTCCGGGCAATGCGCTGGGAAGGGAATCACATGTACGGCATGTGCCCCGCGTGCGCAAGCGTATGCACGGGACACCGTGCCGACCGTGACCTGCAATTCAACATTGTCCGGGACTTCCCATCTACCTCATGGTTCCATTGCCTCCATAGCTCCTGCCAAGACAAGGACCGGAAGGTGAAGAGCATGAATGACCTGTTCCGCATGTATGTGCTGGACATCGAGAACAGAGACATTGCCACCATAACCCCTCCGGTTACGGATGCTGAATCTGAATCCTTGCTGGATAAGATATATAACCCCGACGCAGAGCTAAAGAAAATCCTTGCCGAGACCGGACCCTTACCAGAGGGGAAGGCTTATCAGGCAAAGAAACCTGAACGCTGGGCTACTCTCGACTTCCCCATGAAGGACCCCAAGAAGGACATCGTTTCCGTATCGTATGTTAACGTTAAATTCCTTCTTGCCTCCATTGGTCTCCGCATTGTGACCGATGTAGCTAATGAGACCAAACTGGTGCTGGACCTTGTGAGCCGAAGGCTCTACCCTTACGACCCGGAGTTCGTGAATCACATTGCGGGTAAGTGGGCCAACTATCTGGCAGTGGGAATGGCTACCTCCAAATTACAGCACGAACTGGACGCAACCTTCCGCAGTATCTCCACCGAATACTTCTACCACCCGCTCGCATCCACCTTATGCGTAAAACCTTGGGATGGTATTGACCGAGTGGGGCAGTACATCCGTACTCTTGAACTGGAAGAGGGCATGGCCCCGGAAGGCTATACCGAAGAAGAGTGGCTGGACTTCGTGCTTCGTACATGGCTCTACACCGTCCTCGACCACATGGAGAAGTCGATGGAAGATGTTAATAACATGTGTCCCATCTTCTGCCCCATCTTCATTGGTAGCCAAGGTAGCGGTAAATCTTACTGGGCCGCTAAGCTCCTTGCCGACTATCCCGGATGCTTCACGAGTAGCTTCGACATCCACAATGAGAAGGATGCTATCGTACAGAAGAGCAGTACCCATGTTATCCAGCTGGACGAGATTGACCGAATCCTCTCCAACCCGGAGGACGCGAACAAAGTGAAGAACGCTCTTGACATCCAGCCCGCCAAGACCCGTGCGGCATACCAGCGTGACCAGCGGATGTATAAGCCGAAGGCGGTGTTCATTGGTACGTCCAACGACCCCAACCCACTGACGGACACCACGGGGAACCGCCGCTACTCTGTCCTCTATGTCCGTAGTATGGGAGGGGACCTAGCGATGGCGATGAAGGTTCGCGATTCGATTGATATACAGCAACTATGGGCGCAGGTGTATGAGAACTACCACTCGCTAAGCAAGGATGTTAGCGAACTTGTAAGCACGGTGGTGCAGAAGTCCCAAGAGATAAACACCAAGTATGGCATGCGGGAATCCGCGGAGGAATCCCTTGTGACCCAGCTTCGTCCGGTTGATTGGGACGTAGATACGGATAAGGAGGGCAATCCTTTGTGGAAGCACATTCCCATCACCTATACGGGGCCGCGAGCACTTCTGCATATCCTCTACACCATCCGAGATACCAGAGTAGTAACCGACCAGCCACATTCCGCTAACACTCCTAAGCAATCCGCTCTTAATGGGTTCAAGACGGCCATCACCTCTTACTTCCAAGATGACGCATGGTGGAAAGCAAAACAGGTGTCGGGAGGAAGACGGCGCATGAAGTTCCTTCATGTAGAGGACTGGCTCAAGTACGCAAGCGACAGTACTAAGGCCCGCTGGTATCGGGAATTCCCCGAATGGGAAGAACAGGACAAACAACGCCAAGAAGTAATTGTAGGATAGTGAGCGAGTTACAACTCCCTCAAAAATTTCTTCTAAAAACTTCTTGACAAAAATCTAAGCTATGATACATTGGCCTCGTCACCGGGATTCCGGGGCGGGGCCAATCCCGTTCCGCTAATCCCATAGAATAATAAAAAGCAAACCAGCAATAAACATGACTACGACCGACGACAACATGATTACCGAGTTGAAAGCTCTTGAATCCGAGCTTCGCTCACAGGTGGAAAAAGCCGAAGAGGAATTGAAGTCCCTTCGCAATAACCACAACCGCATTGTCAAGCTAATCAATCTCCTTGATGGTCTTGGCAACTTGATGAATAGTACGCACGTTACCACAGTTGCGGATTCTCCCCGCCCCGGTTATAGCAAGAATGGCAAGAAGCTGGGACGTCCGTCCAATGAACGTCTCGCCAACTTGAAGGCGCAGAACCAGAACCTCCGCGACCGGTACGAGCTTAGCCAGAAGCGTGACCAGCTGAACAAGTGCATTGATAGTCTTGACTGGATTATTGATGTGCAGGAAGCCAATGAAGCCGAATACTAAATCTAACCTCTTATGCCCAAAAGACTTATGACATTGGAAAACATGGACTACTCTCAAAGATTTAAGGATAACTTCATGGACATGGTACGGATGCTTCCGTATGCCTTCATCTGTCCTTTATACTTTGTCACGTACCTTAAATCACACCTGCCCCAGTCTCCTTGGATGATGTGCCTCTTGACCGTTGTCGGCATGAGCCTGATTCAGTTTCTCTTTGCCGCGGCCATGATTTCCATTCCGAAGAAGGAGCACATGTTCTACGGACTGGTCATTCTCGGTACTACCTTCTTTATTGTCCCCTTCCTCTTCTGCCACTGGATGGGTATTAACGTATAGACATCATGAAAGACCTAGTTGAACTCTCCCCCTACATAGGCATCTATTACCTCTCCCTATCCGTGGGCTTTCTGGTCAATGGCATGCCCCTACTGGCCTCCCTCATCTTCTCGCTCATTCTCGTTCTCATCATTCTGTGGGTGTGGTCCTTCATCTACATCACCATCACGCATCTATTGAAACGAAGTAACCGGGACATGAACATCAATATCTTTGGCCTCTCCGCGACATTGGTCACTCTCTTCTTCATAATCATATCACGCTAAACTATGTACAACGAAATTGCAATCGCCGCCCAAACTGTTGATTCCCACTTCTCCTATATGAGATTAGAGGAATCAGCCGCTGACCTCCTGCGCCATCTTCTGTGGGAGATTGAAGAATACCGGGAAGCTGACGCGGAGGACCGCGTAAAGGAGGCAACCGACATCGCCATTCTCGCATTGCGCCTCGTCGCGGCGACCGGACGGGATGAAGGTTTCTCCTTTGAGGATAGCGTACATCTTACAAACGAAAAATGCCGGGAAGTCGTGAACCGCATGAACCGTGCCGTGAAACTGTACAAGAAGGATAGGGCCGCCGGAATTCCTATGAGCACACCCCAAGAATACTACGCGCAAGCGAAGGAACAACTAAATACACCCAAACACTAATGCACGAAGAAATAGATAAGAACCCGATATTATTTTCACTGCCCCGCATACCGGGGTATGAAATGGAGATTACAGACGACCAGACCAAACTCACAGGCGATACTCTTGCCGTTGACTTTGAAACATACTACGAGGGCAACTACTCCCTCAAGTGCATGGACCCGCATTCCTACTGTCTGGACCCGCGGTTCGACGCATACATCATGTCCGTCTATGACGGGAAGTATTGCTGGGTAGGACATCCGAAGGATTTTGACTGGGAGAAAACTACGAAGGACAAAACCCTCGTCGCGTTTAACGCCAGCTTCGACTATGCCGTTTACCTCTTCGCACTTCACGCGCCGGGGGCCAAGGGCATCCCATGCACGCCAAGCTTCCAGCCGCCCTTCAAGGCATGGCTCTGTTCCCGTGCCGCTTCCAACTATCTCGCCATCTATGGCTCTCTTGACAAGATTGTCGCAAAGCTTTGGGGTGTAGAGATTAGCAAGGAGGTCCGAGCCAAGGCCGAAGGCGTTGATTTCCGCAAGATGGAAGTCATCCCAGACGACATGAAGGAATACGTGGCGGGCGATAGTTACTACTGTCTCGCCGTGTGGGACAAGATGAAGAACTTCTGGCCGGAAGATGAACGGGAATGCTGGCTCAATACCTGCATCATGGGATGGCGCGGAGTTCCTACTTCCCGCCAGTATCTTCTTGACGGACTGGAGAAACTCCATCAGGCGCAGGAGGAATACAAGGAAGCTATCCCGCTTGAAAAGAAACTCTCCATTCCCCAACTACGTAGAGCGTGCGAGGAACTGAACATCCCGCCCCCCACAACCACCAGCAAGTCCAGCGAAGATTTTACGGACTGGCTGGAAGAGTATGGCCACCTCGTTCCGTGGGTAACTCTTATCGGGAAGTACAGGAGCGTGAACCGCATGATTAGCATTACCGAGCGCATGCTTTCCCGCGTCTATACTGACCATGAAGGGATAGAACGTCTCCCCTACACCCTGACCTATTGTGGCGCAAGTACGGGCCGTTGGACTGCCGGGGGAGATAAGCTCAACCTGCAACAGCTTAACCGTGAAGACGTTCTGGGCTTTAACCAGCGCAACGCCATTCAAGCACCCGAAGGGTATAAGCTCGTGGTATGTGACTGGGCTGGGATTGAAGCACGTCTGACCGCTTGGCTCTGCGGGCAGGAGAAAATTCTTGATACCCTCCGTGCTGGTGAGAAGGACATCTATGCCGCTAACGCGAAAGGTTGGGGCCTCATCCCCGCGGATGTCAAGGACTTCAAACAGTACTGCAAGGAAACTCCGGGGCAAGCGGACCTTCGTCAGCATGTGAAGGCGGGGGTACTTGCTTGCGGCTTTAGTGCTGGATGGAAGGCTATTCAACGCTCGAACCCCGGAATGGACAGGGACCAGTGCCAAGCGATTGTGGACATGTACCGCAGTCGTAGCCCAGAAGTGGTAGCATGGTGGAGAGAGTTGGACGCATTAGCGGCTCGCGGCTATCGTACCCCCTCCCATAGCTTCGCGCTCTCCCTTCCCTCTGGCCGGAAGCTCTATTATCGTAACTGTTACAAGAAACTCATTCAACCCAAGGACGGTCGTCGTCCCTATTTCGCAACCTGCGTCGATTTCGGGTACAAGTCCTCCATCGTCAATACTAACCTCCTTAGCAACAATAACATCCAGTCAATCGCACGTGACCTCATGGTCCGCACGTTCAACCGCCTGTGCAAGGAATTAGAGGGTGCGCAACCTATCCTTCTCGTGCATGACGAAGCCGTAGTGATGGTTCCGGCTGACCATGCCGAGGAATACGCCCAGCGCATCGAACAGATAATGGAAGAAACTCCGCAGTGGGCTTCATCCCTTCCGCTCCTTGCCGAACCTGAAATCATGGACAAGTATCGCAAATGAGTGCGCTTACTCCATTCCCTCCCCAAGAAGATTGCATCCACGATATGGTGGATGCAATTACCCGGCACGGCTATGTGATAAATAAATCCTGCACGGGTACGGGGAAGACATTGGTTACTATCGAAACCGCGAAGGCTATGGGCAAGAGACTTCTCGTCGTCTGCCCTGCCATCGTAGTGACCCAATGGAAGCGAGCGATTGAACAGCAAGGAGCGGACGCGGTGGATGTCCTCTCATGGGAGAAGGTGCGCAGGGGAAGTACCTCCTACTACAAACGCCCAACAAAGGTTCCCAAGTCCCGGATAGTCTTCGGGGCTTGGACCCTTCCCGACGATTCCTTGCTGGTCCTTGATGAAAGCCATAAGGCCAAAACCTATGGTAGCCAAAGCAACATCATGGCATTAACTGCGGCCCATCAAGGACTTCCGACGATTATGCTCTCTGCCACTCCCTTCGTCTCCCCTCTTGACATGAGCGTTCCCGCAACGTATGCCAAGTGGATTCAAGACCCTCGGCGCGGGTTCTGGCTCTGGGCACGTATGCACGGATGCACCGACAGCTTCTGGGGAGGTATCGAGTTTAAGCTCAACCCACGTAACCACGCCATGATGGAGAGCCTGAAACAAAAGCTCTTCACTGCTGGAGTTATGACAGAGATTGACAAGGATAGACTTGACACATTCTTCCCGGAGAATAGAATCGAATATCTGTCCGTGGACGTAGACATGAAAGGTATGAGAGAGATTAAACAGTTGCAGAAAGCACTTGACAAGCTGGACAAATCATGGGACCAGTCCATCGAACGAGCTAACGAGAAGGGAATCGAACTTCCTGCTATCGTTGAACTCCTTCGGCTTCGCCAGCAATCTGAATTGGCTAAGCTCCCCACGATGGCAGAGAAGGCAGTTGAACTTCTGGACAGCGGATATAGCGTCGCCATCTTCGTGTCTTTCCTCGACAGTCTCTCCACACTCTCGGAACTCATTAACAATAAATCGGGTAAGACAATCGCTTATGCCGAGATTAGTGGAGCGGTGACTGGGAAGAACCGACAGGAAGAGGTGGACAAGTTCCAACGGAATGAAGTTCCTCTCGCTCTCGTGCAGATTAGTGCAGGAGGAACTGGGGTATCGCTTCACGATACCGAGGGAGGCCACCCCCGCGCCGCACTCATCTCGCCGGACTACGCAATCGTCAATTTGCTACAGGCACAAGGACGTATCGCCCGCCTCGGTGCAAAGTCACACACATTGCAATACATCGTGACCGCCTCCGGTACGGTGGAAGAAAGAATTATTCAAGCACTCAACACAAAAGAAATTTGTCTTAACGCATTAACATCAAATGGCTAATAACGAAACCTACACTCACAGCAAGTACAGTCCGAGTAAGATGGCGTTGCTCGCCACCTGTCCCGGATATGTCCCACGCCCCGTGACTAAAGAGGAAGAAGAGGATGACTTCTCCCCGGCGGCCATTGGGACCCGTGTTCACGCGGCCCTTGAAACCAAGAACCCAGAATCCCTTCTTACCAAGCATGAGCACATCCTCTACACTGCGGCATCCAACATGGTGGATAGGCTCATGTCCATCTTCGCAACCGAGGTACAAACGGACAAGGTAGAAGTACTCCCGGAACACAAGTTTGAAGGAATCGTCTTCAACCCAGACGACGAAGCACAAACCGGAACGGCTGACGTTCTTGTCCGGCATGGTGATACTTCCATGATTATCGACTACAAAATGGGGATGGTCCCTGTCTCTGACCCTGCCGAGAATACCCAGTTCATCTACTATGGTTTGCTGGAAATGGCAGAACGCCCTGAATGTAAGCGCATTATCCTCGCGGTGGTACAACCCAGCCAGACCGAAAGCATGAAGATTGCGGCGTTCTACCGCGACGGTAAGGGGCCGAAGTTCACCACCGACATGTCCGCAGTCCCTATGGACGAGGCTACCGCAAGGGGAAACATGTCCGCAGTCATTGCCCGCCATTGCCGTGACGCGGAGAACCCCTACGCTTACTCATCCTCTCCGCACGTCTGCCCCTACTGTTCCCGTCTCGCCCGGTGTAAGAAGGTGACTAGCATGGCCCGTAACTTCTCGCTCAAAGTGTTGAAGGACAAGGACCTAGCCGAAGGGATGATTGATAGCGTCGGTACGGCGATGGACAACCCGGAAACCCTTGGCTCCCTTCTTTCCTTTGCGAACATTATCGCGGAGGCCAACAAGGTGCATAAGGACTATGCCAAGACCCTCTTCGCTTGCGGCGTTGATGTTCCCGGATGGAAGTATGCACGGCGAGGTAATACCGTAAAGGTGGACAACGATGCCTTCCGTGCCTACGTCGAGCAGTACATTTCCCCAGAGGAAATTCTGGACAGCATCTCCCGCCTCCCTGTGTCGAAGCTTCTTGACATGGTGGTAGATAAAAACAAAGTTGAAGGAGCCACACGTGCCGAGATGAAGGAAGCCAAGGAATCCTTACTCGAAGAGCTTCAAGAACTTGGAGTAGTGAAAGAAGTGACGAGCGCGATGGCTTTGCTCAAAATCAAATAAACATCTTGACATTTCACGAACTTGTGATATAGTCACGTCAGAGAAGTTACCGAGGGTAGTTCACTCGCCAAAGAAGCCCTCAACCCAAAACCAAGAATAAACGAATACTATGGCTACTAAGAAAACAGAACACGAAACCTTGGGAATAGACCCGGGAGACGCATTGGAACTGGGAACTCCCGAACCCAATCAACTCGCAACCGCTACGGAATACCACTCCTTCGAGGGCGAGACCGACGCTTCGGATATCCAGATTCCTTACCTCAAACTTTGGCAAGCCTCTTGCGATGAGGCTAAACTGGAAGAACCGATTGGCAGTTTGGGTGCGTTCCTTCTCAACGGTCTGGTCGTTGCCGAGCGCAATAATCCTCTTGAATGTATCGTATTGAAGGCTCGTAAGTTCTTCCGCGAATACATCCCGTACAACGAACGTCAGCCCGGCGTATATGCCAAGACGTGGAATACGAAGGAAGAGTATGAAGCAGAAGGATTCGACAAGTCGCAGGTCAACCGTGCCCTTGCCATGTGGCTACTGGTTAAGAAGCCGCAGGGTATTAAGGACGCAAGTACCACCGAGGATGACCTTGACGCTCTCTTCACCATTGACTTCATGGGCGACCAGTGGACGCTGGCACGATACACTCCGGAAGGTAATCAGTACACGGGCGTTGGTGCTCCCTTCATCCAGTTCATGATGTTGAAGGGGAACAAGCTCGGCTCCCTGCCCTTCCGTGTGCAGATTGGTGCACAACGCGCCGTCTCCCGTGACGGTAAGAACAGCTACGCCAAAGCGTTCCTCAAGTTCAAACCGCACCCGGTGGAAGGTCAGGTTGAAGCCATCCAAGAGATGGGCCTCCTTTCCGCCGTGACCAAGTAACCCCCTCCCGGCTCTGACGGGTTTATCCCGTAGCACCGCATTGCGGGTAAAAAAGGAGCACGTTCCATTCGGCCATCATAGTACGCTATGGTGGCCGTCTTATTTTTGTGCTTGACCTTCTGGACTTTGTGGGATATATTCTCCTATGCAACTAGTAGGAGTTGACCCCGGAACCCACGGCGCCCTTGTACTCGCGGACACCCGGAGCAAGAAAATCTGGATAAAGCACATGCCAGAAGACGAAAGGGAACTGGAAATCATATTGAACAAACTGCCACGTAGCCGTCATCGTATCATGTACATTGAGAAGATGAGCTATGCCATGAGCGGAGGCGGCAAGGTGTCCAATCCGAGAAGTAGTGGCGTATTGGGAGAGGCAACCGGGAAGGTCCTCGGTTACGCCGCGGCGGCGGGGTACACCGTCACAAAGGTTTCCCCAATCGTATGGATGCGGGCTATGGGCGCGTATGATACGGGCCTGACCGCCCGGGACCGCACGAAGTGGAAGAACAACCTGAAACGCATCGCGATGGAGAACTTCCCCGGCGCGAAGGTGACGCTACAGAACGCGGACGCTCTTCTCATTCTATTGTACGCGTACCGGGAACTGAACGATGACCACACACTGACCCTCGACAACTGGGATATAGAAAGAATCTAAAATGGCACGACATTTCGAGAGATACGGACGGCAATGGGAGTACGGAGTTTCGGAATTGGACATCGAACTCTGGTGCTTCAAATACGCATGGCCCGAAGAGAAGGGAGGGCTGGGCAGGTATGGACACGCTAAGAACGCCATCAATCTCCTGTGGAATTACAAGGGCAGTCCTACTCCCATTATCTGGACACCGTGGATTGAACGGATGATTGAAACCGCGTGCAAATATGATGTGGTCATCATGGGTGGAGGCTCGTCCTCTGGGAAGTCATTATCTATGGCTATCATGGCGACGCTCTTCTATCTGGCCGACCCCGTCGATACCCTTTGCCTAGTCACATCGACTACTATTGAAGGTGCGAAGAAACGTATCTTCAAGGATATTAAACGGTTGTGGCGCAAGGAATTTCCGGGTAAGCTCGTTGATGGCAAGGGACAGATTAAAGGCGTGAACGAGGACGGAGATATTGACGATTCCCGCGGCATCTCCATTATCCCCTGCGCGAACGTCGGCGACCCCAGTAGCCGATTTATCGGTATTAAGGCAAAGAACATGCACGTCTTTTACGACGAGCTTTCCGAATTGCCGATTGAACTCGTCGAGGTGTGGCGTACCAACCTCATCACCAACAGAGCGGACACGCCGCCTACCCTGATGGCCGCCTCTAACCCCAAGAGCCGCACCGATGCCTTTGGTGTTATGGCTATGCCCAAGGACGGGTGGAACAGCGTTGACATCTTTGAGGAATACGAGTGGGAGACCAAGGACGGGATTTACATCCGCTTCGACAACACCCAGAACCCCCGCATCAAATATGGCCGCGAGGATTGGAGCTTCTACACCCCGTTGGACATCGTTCAGCAAACGATTGAACAATATGGGGAGAATAGTCCGTTCGTGATGCGGTTCCACCGGGCAACCTTTTCAGATGATACGGAAGAAGGTTCACTAATGTCGGAGGCTGAAATTTACGGCAGTGGCGCAGATGCCATGCCCGTCTGGGGAGACGGCGAGTTGATTACCATCGCAGGATTGGACCCTGCCTACACCAACGGCGGGGACCAGTCCTGTTTGAAGCTCGCCAAAGTTGGGAGGACTGTCGAGGGCCTCTGGGCTTGTGCAGTCTTCCGTACCTATCTCCTTAAATCCACGTCCGACAAGGAACGGATGAAGCAAAGGAACTTCGACATCGCCCAGCAAGTTGGAGAGATTCTCCGCGCGAACAATGTCGACAGCAAGTACCTTGCCGTGGACGTAACCGGAGGTACTGGTTTCATCGACATCCTCGCCCAGCATGTCGGCACGGACTTCCAGACGGTCAGCTTCGCGGGTATGGCGAGCAAAGTGCCCATTGGCCTGTTGCAGAATCAGGAGGCATGCCAGCAATATAGCAACAAGGTCTCCGAGCTTTGGGGATGTATGAAACTGGCAATCAATGCTCGCCAACTTTATGGCCTCGACCCGACAACTATCGTCGAGCTTAAATCCCGGCTCTACACCATGAACGGAACCCGAATTGCCGTGGAACCCAAGGCGGCCATGAAGAAGCGGATTCATAAATCCCCGGACAACGCGGACGCACTAGCACTATTGGTGCACGTGTGCCGGGGAATCATGGGACCGGAGTTCGGTAAGATTAGGCTTGACATTCAGAACCATAAGGTGGTAGAACATCAAGAGGTAATCAAATATCGCGAAGATGGAACCGCATATATTGAAGCCGCAGACATTGGCAGGTATCTCGGAGGCTTCGTCGGAGGCAATGCCCCCGCTCCTGCCTCCGCTCCTGCCCGCGACACCTTTGCCTCCGACGTAACCGCCGCAATGAACATGCTATGGACCTAAGAGCCGCCGCTAAGATTTCTGCTCCCAAACCGATTTCCAACGAGAACACCGTTATACGGAAGGCTATTGAGATGTACAAGGCCGGAACTCCCGTGCCCGTCATCTCGGAAGTTACTGGCCTCCCCCGTGAACGTGTTGATAAGATTGTTGATAGCGTCCAACTCTCGAAGGAGGAACTGGCTATCCGCAATGAACTTCTCAATACGTACACGCAGAACACACAGGCACGCATCCTCCAACGCCAAGAGGCGAGGACGAAGATAGAGCTTGACATCGTTGAATCCATGAGTAGTCAGTACAAAGAACTGATGAACAGTGGATTCTCCCGTGTCGCTTCCTTCATGGCCGACGCAGAGATACAATCAATTAAGGATGTACCTCTCTTCCTCTCTATCATGGAGCGAAGCCACGGCCTGTGGGAGAAGTTTAACGAAGCGATTGCGAAGCGCGACATGGACCTACTGTCACAGGTCATCCAGCAGTTCGAGCTGGAACAAACCGAGATAGTGACGCAGATGGGATTGCAGGGAGGACCAGTAACTCTGAACAAGGATGGCACTCGTCCTGAACTGGAAGAAGGAAGCGCGGCTCGTACCATCACCTTGAAGCTCAAGAAGAAGGGCGAAAAGCCCGAAGCTGACGAAAAATAATATTGACAACGTCGTCCATTCGCGTATAGTGGGGTCATGCCAAAACCCGAAAACATACAGGAAGTATTCCGTCGTTGGACCCCGGTAGCTCTCATGAACTTGCCGGAGGAAGTGAAGACCCCAGAAACGTTCCCCGATTATATGGGGACGGATGATGAACCGTTGCCTGTTGGTCATAGTCAGGGGATTCTAACAGTTATCGGGTACTCCCACGATGTCCGATATCCGTATGTCGCGCAATGTGCATGTGGGAATGTGGTCACGATGAACCGTCTGCAATTAACGCGCAAGCAACACCATTGTGGATGCCTGACCCAAATCATGCGCTCATCCTATCTTATCCGCTTGCGGGTAGAAGCTATGCGTTCATGGTGGCAACAGGTTCCTCTGTGGCTCGATGACCTTGACAAGCTTCGCGAACACGCGAAGAAGTACAAGAAGGCCGTCAAGAGAACGAACAAGTACAATGCCAAGCTCTCCCATGTCGAGTACGCGGACGACCCGCTGACGTTTGACAGGGAGGTAGAGACCTCCGGTAGCCCTGACGGGGTGGACGCTTTCCTTTCCCTCATCGCACCGTCGGAGGAATATAGTCAGTTCCTACGCAGTATTGCCGAGAAGCTGACCAAGGAATATAAACCTTGGCCCGCAATCCCAATGGCGAATACAAGCGCGTATGCCAGTTACAAGAACGAACTGCCCGAATTTGACGCGGCTACCTTCATTAACTTCGTCAACTACCTTGCAGACGCACAAGAGGATAAAAACCTGAAACCTACGTCCGACAATGGCGATAAGTGAGAATGCCGCCGTCTTCCACGAGGTAGCACGGGATAAGGAGGTGTGGGGAAAAGCATGGAGATACCGTGCCTACTACCTTGCGTGGGTGAACGGGAAGTCCGCGAGGCTTGCGCCTACACGTGGCGAGGTCATGCACCCCTACCCCGACCGGGCGAACCCTACACACGTGATGGCCTTTAAGGATGTTGACCCGGTGCATGGAGTGCGTCCTAAATACTTTCGGACAAAGATATTCTCGAATAGTACGGAAACCCCACTCATCAGACCCCTCACGCTAACTCCGGGCAGTCCTCGAAAGTACCCCTTCTTCTCCTATCTAATGTATGAGCCTCTCGTCGAATCCCAGCTCTACTTCCGCTGGTATCTCTTCCAGCAGTTGGTAACTGAATGGGCATTCAATATCCTGCCGCCTCAAGCGGACACATCCTTGGGCATACAGGCTGAACGCCGCGCCCTCAAAGCAACCAAAACAAAATAAACGACAATGGCTACAATAGCAATCCCTTGTGAACCTCGCGTCCTTATCAACGGCGCGAACATTGCACAGAACCTCATTGACAGCGTTGCGGCTTCCAGCCGTGGCGACCACGATGTTTGGCTCCTGCTCCCTTACCGGGCCAAGGCCGCCGCTGAACCCATGATTAAAATCTTGAAGAATCAGTTCCGGGACCTTCGCACGATTGAGTTGCTGACCCCTGTCACGGGTAGCTACGCTCTCGTTACTCATCTCTTCGCCCGACTGCAACAGGCTCTGGCTTACGAGAACGCGCCGGACGAACGAGCTATCATTTGGGTTTCCGAACGCGGCAATGAAAAGTTTAAGCCCGGCGCGATTGATACGCTGGATGCAACGTTCTATCGCAAGAAGGCTCCGGTTATTGCGGGTAAATACTTCACCGTTCCCGCTACCGAAGGTTCCTACGAATCCCGCACCGTGGACGGAACCTTCGTCATGTCCAGCCAGCTGGCGAAGCTCTATCCCCAGCGAGTTCCCTACGTCACCATCTCCCAGCATTTCCGTCTCTTCCTTGACAAGGTGCTGACCGAGAAGTGCTTCAACGTGGAGAACTGGGACGACCTCATCACCGTTGGTGAAATCCCCGACGCGGACAACTTTAAGCTTCCCCAAGTTCTTGGCGAAGTCACGGTGACGACCCCTGCCGAGGTATCTATCGCCAGCATCAAAGCGGAATCTATCAATATGATGGGGCAGTCCGAGCAAGTAGGTGGAGCAACTAAAGCCCGCGAGGATTTAAGTGAAGCAGAAGACTTGACACCCAGCGCGAAAGTTGTTACACCTGCACCTGTGAAGCCCAAGACCAAGAAAGCCATGAAGGCTGATGCGGTTGAGGGTAAAGACGAAATTGACAAATAGTAGATATGCCGAAACCAGACGCAAATGCTCCCGTAGGTCCGGGGGTTATCGGCGTGGTTGACGAGAACGGAACTCTTCTCAAGCGAAGGGTTCCGACCGCTGACCAAGCCCGCGCCTTGCTCTACTTCTGCCTCACCGCTGACCAGCTATCCATGCAAGCGAGGACAGAGGCACAGGCAGAGCTGGACGGACAACGCCCGTATGACCCAATGGCCCTTTCCGCAGTTGGTCAGAATTATCGAACCAACTACAACTTCCGCACGATGCGGATTGTTCGTGAAAAGGTGGCGGCTAGCCTCCGCGAAGTGTGGGATAACCCCGAACTTGTTTCGGTGCAAACCACCTTCGGAGATAATGCTCGTCGCCCCATCTATTCTGACATCCTTTCCACCGAGGTGACGAAGATGGTCAAGTCCATGCCGGGATTCACTTCCATCATGACAGACCTTCTTCACAACTTCTCCTTCCACGGCTTCGGCCTTGCCTACTTTGAGGACCCTGACACTTGGTACTTCAAGGCGGGTAGTCTGAACGAGTTTGCCTTCGAGCGAAAGGTTAAGCCGGACAGTAGCACCCTTGAGGTTGTGTTTGCTACTCGTACCCTTCGTGCCCATGAACTCTACGATTTCATTCGTGACCCGCAGACCGCAAGGGAAGCTGGCTGGGATGTGGAAGAGGTCATGAAGGTGTTGAAGACCTGTAGTTACAATCAGACAGTACAGCCCCAGCGCATTTCTTGGGAGACCGAGAAGATGCTCAAAAACGGAGACTACACCCTGACCGACGTAATTGGAACCAGTATTCCGATTGCCCACATGTGGGTACGCGAATTCAACGGTACGGTTACTCATTCCATTTTCTTCGTCAACGGAAGCGGCGGCAATGGTCAGGATGTGAAGCGTGACCAGAACCGCGATGTAGATGACACCAAGTTCCTCTACACCAAGGAAGGAGCCTACAACTCTATGGAAGAAGCGTTCGTCCTCTTCCCGCTGGGTAGTAGCACCAATGGAGATATTCATGCTCTCCGCGGATATGGGAATGACCTTCTGCCCCACACTCGTGTCATTGACAAGTTGATGAACCAAGCGACGGACGCGGCGTTCCTCGGCATGGCTCTGAACGTCTCTGCCACCAATGAAACCTCCCGTCTCTCCGCAATGGTGAACCCGATGGGGGCCTATACCATTTTGGACCCGTCAACGCAAGTGGTTCCTAATCCCGTACCGAATCTGCAACAAGTTGCTGGAACTCCCCTCGCATTCTTGCAGAACCAAATCCGGGAACGCTTGGGCGAGATTGACGTGAATGCTGATGGAGGCATGGGCCGCACCCAGCTGGAAGCTGAAATCCGTATGGGCAATGCGAGCAAGGTCAGCAATAACATCATGGATATGCTCCTGGAGCACATGACCATCCTTCTCCGTGAAATCGTTCGCCGTATCATCCGCAAGGACTACGATGAAGGGATTGGCGGGTTTAAGGAACGTGAACGCATGCTCCAACGTCTGGACGAAGCAGGTGTGCCAAGGGATGCCTTCTTCGCTATCGACCTTGACAGCGTTACCGCTCTCCCGCCTATCGGTGCGGGCAGTAAGGTTCGCCGTACAATGGCTCTCCGTCAGTGTCTCAACTACATGCAGTTCATGCCACGAGCTGGGCAGGAACGTCTCATCCGCATGGCCATTGCCAATGAAACGAATGGACGCACCGCGCAGTTGTTCATGCCGTTGAAGGATGACCCCAACCCGTCCGAAACCGTGGCCGCCTCTATCGCATCCATCCAGAACAACCAGCTCATGGCAGGTCAGGAAGTTCCGGTTATGCCGAACGAGGACCACAGGACGCACGCGGAAGTGCATGCCAACTTCATCATGTCCATGCTACCGGACGCACAGCTGGAACCCGAAGAGATGGCCCAGCTAGCTCAACCTCTACAGCTTCTGGTCGCCCAGTTGGCAGGACACATGGACTATTTGCAGGCCGCCAAGGAAGTTGTCCCCGAATTTGAACAGTACGAGAAACTGGTCAAGAGGTGCAACGAGGTTATTACCAACGGCATGCGGACCTTGGAAGCGATGCAACAGAACGAAGAAGCGGCTCCCCAAGAAGGACCTACTCCTGAACAGATGAAAGCCGAAGCCGAAATTGAATTGAAGCGCATGAAGACGGAAGCTGAAATCCAGTTGGCTAAGGAAAAGCAGGATGCCGAGATTACTCGTAACGCCGTAGAAGCCAACGCTAAAGCGGCTCAATCGCTGGGAGGTGCACGATGAAGGCAGTTCCTACCTACACTGTCGAAGGGTTCAAAAGCAACAAGGCGGCGACTGGCCGCCTTGCTGAACTCCTGCATGACCCGGTAATGGAAGAAGCTCTCTGCATTGTTCAGTCAAAACTCAATGCGACATTACAGCCCACAATGGAAGCCGCCGCATTGAATGGAGCTTTCGCGGCAGGGGCCAAATCCGTCATCGCCGCTCTCTTCAATCTGGCCGAAGAGAATGAAGAAACCGAATCCCCGGTAACTATGATGAATCATCCCATGACCGAGCGTAACGCTTGGATTAACTCACTTTCACCCAACAGGTAATACATAGATGGACAACGTAAATATTCCCGCAGTAGCGGAGGGCATCATAGATGGTGCTATTCACAACGACATACATAACATTTTCGAACAGACCCTGTTCGCCCCGGATTCCACGGATTCCACTCAACCCTCCAATCCCGCTAACCCCACGGCTCCCATTGAATCCCCGGACGGTACGGTAGTCATGCCGGACGCTGGCCCCCGCATCGCGGATGATGAAGTAGTCAATACCACGGGAACCCCGGTTCCCTCGGATGACACGGAATCCGAGGAAACCGAGGAAGAACAGAACGACGAACAGAACGAAGAGGAAGAAAACGAAGAAGGGAAGAAGGAAGAACAGAACAACGGTCCTAAGGAACAGAAAGCGAGCAAGGCCGCGAGCAAGGCATTCGCTGAAATGCGCGTCCAGTTGAGGGGCGCGAAGAAAGAAATCGCGGACTTGAAGGCCAAGTTGGAAGAAGCGGGTAAATCCTCTCCCAACAATGAAGAGCTTGAATCTCTGCGAGAAATTGTACGCGGCTATGCCTTCACCGCAACCGAAGAATACAAGACCAATGTAACTGCCCCGTACAATAAGGCTAACGCCAAACTTGCGGAGATTGCCCGCGCCTCTGGTGCATCTCTGGACATGGACAAGCTGAATGAAGTTGCCCTTAATCCTGACCTCGACGAGTACGACCGGGAAGAAGCGTATGAGGCCATTGGGAAGGAACTGGGCATTAGCGATTCTGCCGTGTTCAAATTTGTCCGCATGGCTAAGGTCCGCGACGCGGCCATTGTCGCCCACGGAAACTATCAGGCCGAAGCCGACAAGTATGTGGAAGAGTTGAAGGCCAGCCGCGGCGGCAAGTCGGAGGCCGGGACCTACACCGTCAATCTCGACAACTACACGTTGGAAGCGATGCAGGAACGCGCCAAGGAACTGGGCATGACCACGGAGATTACCGAAGAGAATGTGAAGCATGCCCGCCATCTTGCTCACAAGATAAATAATGGTTCCTTCATGGACGGCGCACTGGCCGAACTCATGGTTAAGGAACTGGCAGATGCTCGCGCGACAATCGAGGCTCTCAACGTGAAGGTGGCCAAACTCCGCAAGGCCCGCCCCTCCGCTAACAGTGGTAGCTCCAAAGCCCCAGAGACCCAGCCACCCGCCGGGCCGACCGCAGTCGGGGACATTATTGGTAGTGCCTTCGGATTATAATAAATTTTCCTTGACATACTGGTAATTTTATGACAAGAATGGGGCATCAAATGCGGTGTCCCATTCTTGCTTTCCCGCGAGCAAACCAAAACAAACCTTTATGCAGGTGTGAAAATTCTTGGTCCTGACCCTGCCATGACCGCGTAAGACCCCAAAACAAAATCTTCCAAAGAGAACTAGGCGTTGCAAATTAAACCAAATTTAATTTACAAATGGCTACTTCTCCTAACGATATTCAGGCCCAAGAATTGAAGCTGGTCACGATGACCAACCTTCTTAACGCCAACATGTTCAGCACCTTTGCTCGTACTTCTCCGTGGAACTCCCAGATGATTATGACGGGAGAATGGACTGACGGTGTTGGTGATTCCGGGCGCATCGCAACCTTCGGTGCTACGGACCCCCGTGCCGAATGGATGAACATTAACCTCGCTTCCACCTCCAACCAGATTCCGATTACGGTAAATGATACTGGGGCTACGGAATACTCCTACAGCCGCTTCATCACGAGGCTTTCCTCCCAGAAACTGGACGTACTCCGTATGCGTCAGTCTTGGCAGGCTAAGCAACAGGCCGAGAATGCGGTGAAGCAGTTGGTCCGTGCCGTCGGTAATACTTGGTCTCGCTTCTACCGTCAGAGCTACATCAACATCGCCAGCTACAAACTCATCCCCACGAAGGCGGGTGTTGTTGGTCTCGATGTCGTGAGCAACGATATTAACTCCATGCCGGAAGTTAAGCCCGAAGCCGCTCTGAACGACGACCTGATGAACCAAGCTTGGCAGTTGCTCATCAATGAAGGTGCTGGCGAATCTGCCGCTCTGATGGACCAAGGTTCCCCTGTCTTCTTGGCTTACACGTCTAAGGACACCGTGGACTTCATCCTGCGTCACAACGAAGTTATCCGCAAGGACTGGAACTTCGCAGAGGCCGCGGAAGGCAAGGATGCTACCCTCCTGCGTCAGCTGGGCGTGAAGTGGACGTACAAGGGCTTTACCTACATCGTGGACAACATGAACCCCCGCTACACCTTCGACGACACCAAGCCGACTGGTCAGAAGTGGGTGGAAGTTCCCCAGTATATCAAGGTGGAAACGACTGTTGGTAATCGCTATGTGCCGAACCCCGCGTACATGAACGCCCCCTACGAAGATACGATTATCTTTGTGAAGGACGTGTACAAGTCCCTCGTTCCTCGTCCGGTGTCTGCCTACGGTCAGGCCAAGTGGGACCCCGTGACTTACGCTGGTGAGCTGGTTTGGGTGAACAACAAGGACAACGGCGATAACTACATGGGTACGCAGGGCATGTTCATCGCGACGCTTTCTGCCGCTCCGATGCCTGTCTTCCCGCGTCACGGTGTAGTCATCCGACACATTCGCACGACCGCTGGCCGCGAACTCGTTGGTGCTGACGGCAAGCCCGTTGGCTCTCTGGTAAGTACCCCCGCGGCAGTGCCGGGCCTCTAAGTCTAAACCTATAACTCTTAAACCGAGGCGGGCGGGATGAACCCGCTCGCCTCAATTTTTATCTGCATGAAGATTACGTATGACCCTGAAAAATTTGGAGACCTTAAACCGGGGGATGATGTTCAGCTCATGGGAGTTGGCGTTGTTTCAGATGACGGCAAATCTATTGAGATTGTTTCTATCGAGGACCAAGAAATAGGTGACGACGATAGTGACGAGGATGAGACCGAAGAAGAAACCGAATCTCCCAAACAGGAAACCGAAACCGAAGAAGCCGAAGAACTGGCAGAAGGAGCCGACATTGGTTCTATTATCGCCTCTGGCTTTGGAGCATAACCTTTTAACTAAAACTCTTAACGAAGAATTATGGCAATAGAAAATCTTCCCATCCCCGCAGAGAATGCAACTATCGCTCGCGGGCAAATCTATCAGCTTACCGGACTGACCGAGGCTACTCGGTATAAGTTTATTGTCACGTCTACCAAGTGCCCGCATGTGGTCATCGCGAAAGATGAAGCGTTGGAGCAGGTGGAAGCCGAAGGGTATCTTTCTGGCCGTGCTTTCTACTTCGTGACGGAAGGTGGTCAGACTAACGCGTACCTCCGCATCGATGCCCTTGAGGGCGCGGAGATTACCCTGACTATGAAGGCTGACCAAATTCCGGCCCCCGAAGAAGCAACTCTTCCCGCAGACTTATCACCTGACAAGTGGTATAGTATCGGTGATTTAGTCGCAGATACGGGATATGAATTGAAAGTAAGTGCGGAAGTCCCTGTAACCGTATTTGTCAAGACGGGAGATACCATTGCAGACGCAATAGAAGAACCTCCGTTTGTAACTGCCGCAGGGACCACTCGTTTCACTTCCACTGGCACGAAAGCGTGGGTGTACGTAGATGGAGCAGTAAAGGCTAACGTTGACATCGTAGCCGCGCAGGGGATTGAGGGTCTTACCGCTCCCCAGCTTACGACCCTTTCGGACACCGTTTCCGACGTAGCTCTTGTAGGTCCTACCCCTGCCGGATATTACCGCGTGGACTTCGTGACCGAAGCCGCCGCACCTGAATTCCAATACGATGGCAACATCACTATCCAGAACCAGAACGTAGTCCTTACCAACGTAGTTGGGGAAGAAGGGGCGCAAGGTCTTCTTCCTCTCGAGGCCGCGCAGGGTATTGTGACTGGTAAGAACCTTCGAGGAACTCTTATCTTTTCACAGGGGACTGCTCTTGGTGCGGGACAGCGAGCCGCCGTTGCCTCGTTCCAGATTCCTACGGGCGGTGATGCCGGGACCTTTAAGGGGACTGCGGTGATTACCTTCGTTGGAAATATCGCATAACCAACAATTAAACCTTGACGGGGCTGAACTCATGAGCTAAACTTCTATGGGTTCAGCCCCAAATTTTTACTATCATGGCACGTAAACGTTCTTCTGAAATCCAAATTGAAAATTACGTCAACGGCTCCCCTATTACGCCGGGCGTAACCTATAAGCTGGGCGATGCCGACACGCACACCGCGTGGCTTCTTGCTTCCAGTTCTCCCTGTCTCTTCAAGCTTTCCGCTACTGCTCCCACTGACGAACTGTGGTCCAACATTACACCGGAACAGTTCATCATCAATGGTTCGGTCGCGGGACAGGTGATTGAGATTGAATCCCCCGACGGTAAGTACTTCGTCGTCCCCACTAACGCGCAGGACAAGAACGCCTCCGTCGAAAGTGCACACGCGACGATTGCACTTCACCCGCTGGGGTTCGACTACGACCAAGAGTATCAGGCCCTCCCGCTGGACGGTGATGGACCCGTCTCCGAAGGTTTCTACAAAATCTCCAACCTCGAAAGTGGTAAGCTCTATTCTATCAATGTGCATCCTGACTTGGGTGGCTTGATGGAAACGAAGCCTAATCCGGAATTCAGCTATGCGCTCTTTAGCGTAGGAGTCGACAACAATCCTAAGGCATTCCTCGCTGGCGGTAAGACTACTGACCAGCTGGTCTTTGTGGCAACTGAAACTTCTGCAATTCTTTCTCTCGGCAGTACGATTGAAGAAGCGGGCTACTTTGTCTCCATCAGAAATTTTAGTTTAGGCTCCGGTGAGGGTGCGGGGTTTGACCCCTCCCTAGACCAGAATATCACCGGGGCATGGAGTTTCACCAACACGGCGGGATTGGTTCTCGGAAACGAAGTTCCTTTAGTTCTCGGACAAGGGGATGACGCGGTGAAAATCCACGGCGATGGTAACGGAGCCGCAGTCATTGAGGGGACGAGCGCTTCCCACATGGACGTTGCGATTCCTGTCAAGTTCCAAAACCCCACCACTTTTGATGACGGCATTAGCTTCGTTGCCACCACTGGCGAGAAGATGAAGTGCATCCTCTTCGGCAAGGAGAGCGGTCCTACGCGAGCCATACTTTACGAAGAATCCAACGGTTTCCTCTCCATAACGGACCCTAATAATGTCAACGATAAGACATTGACCATCGATGGGGCGGGGGACTTGTGGGTCTACAGAAATGAAAACCATAACGGGGTAGTTACGTTCAACGTCCAAACCCGTATGTACGGCACCATTTCCGTGGGCGGTGTTCTGACGTTCACCAAAACTCCTAATGCCAACGCCGGGATTAACATCCCACTGGCCGTGGGAGCGCCGACGGATACGGGCGCGGTCAACCGCCTGCATGCCGCGGGCATGGCCGGCGTGACGGGCATCCTGACCTCTAATGCTTTCCTCAAAACGGATGCCATTACCGCGTCAGGATCTTCGACAGTCACCAAAACAGTTCCCTACCATTTGGCTGGTATTAAGGTTCCCAAGGGTACTCATTCGACCATTCAGGCGGAATTTGAGGTGAGCAATCCCCAATGGAATTATTCCAGTTTCTCCGGGTTCTCTTTCGTTTGGCGTGCTACTGGTGCCGCAAAGTTGACCTTTGGTATCGGCCGTGGCGCGAAGACGGTTCGTTCCGACCTTTCCATAGATTCTTACAGTATTATCCCGGCAAACGATTTGGCGTACAATCAGGGCGAAATTCTGGATATTACCTTTGACAACGTCAGAGATACCCAGCGCAACGGTTATACGGTGCGGGTGCGTGAGATTTACGCACTCGATTCCACGGCGGGCTGGCAGGTGAAAACCACCACCAGCTTCATCCCAGCCAGTCAGAATGAGCCTGTTCCGTGGACGATTGCCAAGGTTATTTACCAGCAGAACGCTCCGGCCGATATTGCCCAGTATGATAATCTGGGTACACTCTGGCTCATGCTCACCGGAGGTCAGGCAAATAATCTGTATAAAATTGCCACCTGCCGTGGCGTCAGTACTTTTGAGACTGGTGTCGGCATTTCCCGCTGGGTGGCTGATGTGGTGAATAATACGGCTGGCGATGTTTCCGTTTATGCGGGAACCGGAGAGTACACCTATTACCAGCCGGGAGGCACAAACCCGGTCTTTTATGGACTGGAAGCAATGGCCGTCGATGCCATTGAATCCAAGGAAGCGGCGGATTTTGTGGATATTAACAACCCTATTGAACAGGCATGAACAACGCAGAAATACAAATTCAATTCCCACAGCCCGGCGACTGGACCAAGCTCATTATGAGCGTAATCTACACGGACGCACTGGGCTTTACGCACCTCGACCAGTACAGTGAGACCACGTTGCCGAAGGAGCAGATACCTGCAATGGTTAAGGCTATCGAGGCCATTGCCGCTCTTGACGAACAGTGGCAAGCGTGCCAAGTTTGGGCACGATTGGGAGATATTCCATCCCCATCCAGCCCGACGGACAAAGTGCCCGCAGTCCTTCTGACTGTCGAGGCTACCGGGGATTCCGGGGGTACAAAAATATTTACCCCTGACCAATATCCCCAGTTCGTACTCACCGATAGTGGTACACTATCCTTCTTTAACTTCTTCACAAAAGGATGATAATCATGAGCTTACTCGAACTTCTTGACTTACTTGGCTGGAAGCGCAAGTAGCACATCGCCCCGGAGGGGTTAGCCTCCGGGGATTTTTATTGAAATAATTTCTTGACAAATAATAAAACTATTATATGGTGGTGCCATGTCCAAGACATCAAACCCCAAACAGATAACCAAGATTGTTATTGACGAGGCCAATGGCTTGACACACGTTTATATGTCAGACCTTAGCCCGAAAATAGTTAAAGCCAATACCACGGCCCCAACGAACATTCCTACCAAGAGCGAATTCTCTTTTCGCGATGAATCCGTAGAATCGCAAGCAGTAGTTGAGAAGGCCTTTGATGAGGCATTCCCAGAGGAAGAACATCCCCCACTGTTCTGTCCTATCTGCGGTGGTCTGCTGGAAGAAAGACGGAAGGGTAACTACGAGTTCATTCAATGTGTGAGTTGCTCACTGGCCGTGCAAGGATGTGATAACGATGACCCGGAGACAGCGTATGAAGAGGCATGGAATAATGCTCGATTCTTCATTGACCATTGTCCTCCGCTTCTGCGTCTTCAACCCGGTGCCGAAATCCAGTACTTCGACGGTATGTTCCGTCGGCATACCGGAATCGTTGCAGGAAGAACCCGCGTCTCCATGCGCATCCTGTTGGAAGACGGACGAAGCATTGAACCCGGCAGGATAGTTGAATGGCCGTGGGGAATGGAGCAAGCCGAGTAACCATGAAGGAGAACAATCATGAACGCATTGCATCTATCAACCACACAATACTTCGCGCTTGCAGGCCTTTTCGCGCTTGCGGGTGTAGCTCTCCGTGGGTTCGGCGGCACGGCTCTTACCGCGATGGCAAAGCAACTGAAAGCTCACTGGAAGCTCATTGGTATTGAGACCAATAGCTACCGGACGAGAGGAAGCGAGTATACCCTATATGAGCGCAAGGAAATGGAGAACATGTACAACCGTATCTTCAATACCTCGGTTCAGTGGGTTATCGTTGGGCTAATCGGACTGACCGTAAGTATCATTGCCGAGTGCCTCTTCACTCTTCCCGCACCTCCGCTTTATGTCCTCTCTCTTATCTCCGCATGGATTGCCGCATGGTATCTCTTTATTGTTGTATCTAACTACATAACCACAGGGGTTTTCATGTGGATGACCCGCTATCGACTTTACCGCGAATACCCAAACATCAAATTCTAACATGGAAAAGAATCAAGTTAAACTCGGAATGATTGTCCGCGTCGACTACGGCCCTTGCGGTCGCGTCGTGGAAATCGACAACGAAAAGGACTTCTACCCGTACAAGGTACGCTATTCGGGAGGATTAGCGGAGTGGGCCTCTGCTTACCAGATGGAAGAAATTCTAGATGCGCCAGAAGAAGTTCTAGATGTGCCAGAAGAAGTTCTAGATGTGCCAGAAGAATCTGTCCGCGCCAGTTGCAATAACACCGCCAAACCCCGGCGACCGTTCAAGAGAGGGGATAGGGTACAATACATTCCTCGTGGCTGGGTAAGCTACGACGAAGAGCCTACGCCCTATCAGGAGTACGCGGTTTACGATGATGAAGACAGCGACGGCTGGGTAGCTATCGATGGAGTGACCACTAGCTACTTCAACACCGTTATGTTCTTTGACCTCAAACTAATTGACTAACCATGACCACAACGATATTTGTTAGTATTACTGACATCCTCGCATGGACAGGAATTACTCTGTGCGCCCTCGCCCTATTCACCCTGTGGGTAATCGAAACCATTAAGAAACACATCAAAAGAAAATGAACGACGAACCAAATTGTTGGACCTGCGCATACAGTGACCTCCCCGAAACCGCGGAACCCTGCGCCAGTTGTGACATGTACTTTAGCCACTTTGAATCCACGGAACCCACGCAAGCGACGGACACCACGGCAAGCGAGGATGCACGGAGGTGCTCCCTCTGCAAATTCCGTGATATCCCGATAGTGCAATCCCCCTGCCAGAGGTGTGCTATCACTCCCGGACTTCCCTGCTTCACCTCCGATACCAACAAATTGGTAGAGATTGAAATGATGAAGCGGGAAGAAGCAAAGCGGAGGGAAGCCAAGATGGCTGGTCCTACCTGTCTGACATGTAAACATAAGGGAGTCTCTATCAAAGAGGAACCCTGCATCTCCTGCAACGGCTATCAGAATTATACCCCAGATGAATCTGCCCCATGTGCCGAAGGTACGGACGAGAACGACGATGTCATCGAACCGTGCAATACTTGCACTCACCGGGATAACCTCCGTTGCAATCCTCCATGCTCTCATTGCCGACAGGAGCGGGGAATTGAGTACCCGGAATATGAAGAAGCGGAAGAGGATGAAGAGGATGTCCTCTCCCCCTGCGCTACCTGTAAGTACGGGGACTTGCCCGGAACCGTGGGACCCTGTGCTTCCTGTTTCGACGAGGGGCTGGACCATCCCCTGAACTACGAGGAAGCCACGGATTCCGGGGACGAAGGCACCGTGGGTTCCGGGGACGAAGGTTCCACGGATTCCGGGGTCAAAGGAATCGTGCCACAGCATATTGTTGATATGTTTACCGAAAGAGTGGGGCAAGAGGTGCGACGGCATTTTGAAGCCCACAATGCTCATCCACGTCCTTGCCCCTACTGCGGAGAAATCCCGGAGGTCGTGGGGGAAACCATCTATCCCGGAGAGGAACATTGCTATGTCGTCTGCAACGGGGCCAAGCTTCTTCCTCATAGCATTTCCATTCATGGCCTCACTCGCGAAGAAGCGGTAGCCCGCTGGAATAGCTTCGTATTAACTATGAAGTCCCAAGAAAAATGAACGCTCACTGGACAACCATTAGCGGGGGAGGATTCGTCCTCCCCATTAACTCCATACTAATCGCGGAGGGAGACCTCGCCGCATAACATTTCATCTCATGAACCTACCATACATTGGACAAATGAAAGGGCTTCGCCAATTTCTTATTGAAGAGCACATTCTCTCCCCTATCGAAGTTGGTCTAGCCTCCGACGAAGACCTCATTGACACAGTCCTCAAAAAAGGATTCTTCTTCGCCATACCATACAACGGTGGCTATACGACCGGAGACGAGATTCTTCTAATCCCTAACGACGTATTGAGCCGTACAGCCAAATTCTTTCGCTAAACGTATGTACACACTAATCGGATTCCTTCTCGGTATTCTCTTCTACTACATCATCGAGAACAATAACGACAACGACTTTACCCCTACATGAAGAAGAACAGTAGAGGACTAATCGGATTCCTTCTCGGTATTCTCTTCTACTACATCATCGAGAACAATAACGACAACGACTTTACCCCTGCATGAAGAAAAACAGTAGAGGACTAATCGTCCATCCCAGATTGAAACACCCACGGAGGCCACGGCATAGTACTCCCCCGGTAAAGAACGTGCCACGGGGCTACATTGCCACTGGGGAGATTGCCGATAAAATCGGGAGAAGCTCCGTATGGGTAATTCACGCCCTGAACCGATTGAAGGTCAAACACGTTCGTTGCGGTCACACCATGTACTGGGAAGGGGAAGGAGCCAATGAATATATTCAGATGCAGGTCAAAGGTCTATATGACAGCATCCCGGAAGGGTACGTTGATGTAGCTACCGCATTGGAATCTACGGGCTTGAAGTCTCCGGCGTATCTGACCACCCTATTCAAGCGGGGCAAGGTTCAACGTGTACGGTATCGTGATGATAGCGACCCTCGCGGTCGTAGGACACGGTTTGCGTACAATTTGCTTGACCTCCTTTCTCATTTGGGTTTAGATAGCTCTGGCGTATGAGAACGACCTACTCCACAACCAGAACCATACAGAAGGGCCAGAGCAATCAACAAACCTTGCTCGGCCTCCTTCTGAATATTGACCTCCTTGACTTCTCCCTCACCGTTGATAACATACGTGTCCTTCTGTACATGCACGCCAATGGATTTGAGAGTGAGCATAGTAACCCGGAAATTAGCAGGGGTACTCGCATCCAGATATCATCTCTCTACTATGTCCTGCGCAAGCTGGAAGAAAAAGGGTATATTGAATACGAGGGAGTGAGGGGGTCGAGGAAACAAACTAAAAGTAAACTAACTCCGAAAGGTATCACTTTCTGTCGTGACATCTTCCGGCCACAAACAATCTAATCAACAACATGGAAAAGAACAATCTCGATGAACAGGCAGAAGTCGCGGCCAAGCTCTATAGCATGGCTGAACTTCCAACCCCGTGGGACCAGCTCACCGCGGTAAAGAAGAAGCCCTACATGAACATGGCGGGCAAACTAATCAAGGGAGAGGCTGACATCTTTGCCCAGCTGACGGCGAAGTACTGTGTCCAGCTTGGTGTACCCGGCAAGTACAAGACTATCATCTCCGGGATTATTAGTGCCGCCCTTGGAGCTTTAGCCATGTTTGGAGCATTGGGGCAGAGTAGTTGCACCTACGCGGATGTGAGTAAGGACCGCGCAGTTATCTGCAATGGAGAATCCTGTGTAATCGTTAGCCCCGGAAGGTTGACCTTTACGCAGGAACAGCCCAAGACGGATGCAGGTCCGGTGGTAATCCCCTCTAAAGAATACTGCAAATAATATGGCAGAAGAGTACAGCGAGATTCCACAAGCTCCTGACCTCTTTAATCATCCCGTACCCTCGGTTCCCGTGGGTACGGAGATGTTTAATGAGGCCCCGCCATTTGATTCAATGCCGGACCCGATTGCCCCTGTCTATGGGGATAGTGATGTAGGGACGTTCCATACCCCGGTATATAATGATGACCCCCTCATGCGCAACCGGGAAGAGAGCATGTTCGCCATTGTGTATGACCCAAAGGATTCCGGGCCTAACGCAAAGGTCATGTACACCTGCGGTGTTGTCATTGATGATAATAAGGTGCATGAAATTGGAGGTGCGCCGGGGACGTTGAAGGCAGTGGATAGTAAAGAGAAGGCCCCATTAGATGATGACATCATCTGGTATGTCAATGTTAAATCCGACCGCAAGTCCTCCACCGTGTCTAGTAAGAAAGACACCAGCGCGGACTTCTCCGTCCCCATTGCGAGGACGAGCAAGGGCAGGAACGGATATATCCAGCAACTTCACCGTGGTGCTATCTTCATTGGAGGCGGCGGTGGTGGCGGCAAGTTCCCATACAAGGTCACGACGACTAAGGAGCAGGACGCAAACAAGAACTGGCATACCTACGCAGTTATCGAGCCGGGCGGTTTCCGTGATACCGAACGGAAGAAGGTGGAGATTGACGGGTTCAAAGACGGGGCGGCTAAGAAGGAAATCGTAACCGACGGTGAACTTCCCGTACTCCTTGAATGGGAATACACTTGGCCCGCCAATACCGTGACGAACGCCAAGCTGGTTGTTGATGATAAGCCGTGGGATGGTAAGGAGGTAATCACTCCGATTGAGAGTGCCGAGGGAACGGGTAAGAGCAAATGCGCGATTGCCATCCTGACGGTAACGCGAAACCCGCAGGACAATAGTCTTGACGCAACCGTGAAATCCCAGCTGGTCAATACTGGACTGGCCGCCGTCTGGTACAGCGGATATGTTGATGGCGTTAGCGGACGTGTTGGGCAATATGCAGAAGTAAGTACCGTAGCACCATGAAGTCTCACCTCTTACTCCCCACGAACTCGTCGAAGGATATTTCGGTTTTAATGAGGAAGAATAATCCTGACTACACTGAACAATATAAAAGTAGTTTGTGGTATGGAACCCAAGGACCCACGGTTTCCGGGCTTCCTGTACCTCTAGGTCGAGCCGTAGCTATTTCACCAAACGCAACGCATAAACCGGGGATTAAGTGCAAGAACCTTGTGGACGCGTGGAAAGTCTTCAACACATTGAAAGGATTTAATTCCATCGCGCTTCCGGCGAAGTTGCCTAGTCAGAATGGCATTCCCGGAGGCGTCGATGCTCGTACTCAATTTCGAGTATACGAGCCAGCACTTTGGTTCGCATGGCAGGGAGTGCCGGAAGGAACTGAAATTACTCCACATGAAGTCACATTGCAGGAAGCCCGCGATTGGCCCTACTATGACGACGGCTGGCTATACCAAAACAGTATATACGGACCACATTATGGAAGCGGATTTATGGATAATATGTGGTACATTGAATCAGAAAGTGGAGCAGTTTATCTGGATGTAAGTATCGATTTAAGCTTCAAGTATGAGAGAAAAACATCCTCTGGTGTATGGCAGACCTTTTCGATACTTGCCTATGTAGGCTACCCCATTAAATATTGGGCGAATGGGAATAAGGCTTCCATGCGAACAGTCACATGGAGCACCACGATAGGTGGAGTAGAAGTTGACTGCCTTGGAAGTTATTACTGTTGGACCCCCTACGTTGCCGCTCCCGAAATCTCCCAAATGAATCAATGGTTTAAGGGATTACAGTTCACGACACTTTGATATAGCAGTACAACTGGCTTATCGATTTCGTACATCGAAATGTCAGGACGTTAAACTCCCACGGAACCCACGGCCAAATGGTCACAATGGGTTCCGTGGGTTCCTTCGTTGTGTCATACCCACTAGCGTGTGCGGTTGTGTCATACCAATTAAAAATTTCTTGACCAGAATCTTCTTCTGTGTATGATGGCGGGCATGGACAACAACATCCATTACATCATTAGCTCGTATAACCCCTCCCTTCATTGGCCGGAGAGGGAATCAAACCTAATCCATTACACGGTCAATTATCTTAAATCCCTGCACATCCCCGGCGAGCGCATTACCGTCATGTCCGAGGACCTTGGCGTTCTTTCATGGGCCAAAGCGGAAGAGCTGAACGTTGCCCGCGTCCCTGATGCACCCGATGAAGCCATCCTCTCCATCGCCGCAGAGCATGCGGGAATGGACATCATGGTGCTCGATACTCAATGCCCGGTGCGCGAAGCGGACCTTCTCGACGTCATGGCTAGCCAGATAGCTACCGAGAAGGATGTCATCTTCATCTCCGCATACATGGGAATGAAGCGGGCGGCCATCGAAGACTTCCCTGCATGGACCAGTATAGTTGACGGTAGTGTGTGGGGGTTCCGGCACGATAGCGACCTGAAAGCCATTAAGAAAATGAGAAGTATCTATTATGTCTATCATGACGCGTTCGCCGGACACTTCGGAGTGAGCCTCGACTACCAATACGACAAGGAGGTTCTCGACATCGCCGTGAAACGCGGCTGGGAAAAGAGCGCAAGCACCGCTCCATGCTCTGCGGATTATCCGCGCCGCGTGCAGATTATAGTTGACAAACCCAAACAGAATATCTAATCTTCATTCACATCATGAACACGAACCAATTATATTTTGACGGAAGCCTCGGACAGTTTATTCGCAAGGCGAACTACGAACAGGTAAGCGTAAATCCCACGTTGGAAGTTCAGCATGGAATGTCCTCTCTCATCCTCCCTCTCGGTGCAGGATTTAAGGGAGACCTCCGGTTTAATTTCTCCCATGCCTCTGCTCTTCTTGTCAACGTCTCCCCGTCAAGCCCCTTTGCATGGAAGATTCAGTTAGCCCCGCTCAACGCCGGAGCCTTGCCTGCATGGAAGACAGTCGCGTCTGGCATGACGTCCTCGGTGAAACCCGGAGGCACTGCTGACACCATTATCCTTCCGACCGATATATTTGAATTAGACCCTGCCGAATATCCTGTCGGGACCTACTGGATGACTGTTGAGTTCTCCAATACGGTTGACTGGACCCGCACCTTCCCCTTCACTCTTCAAATCATCTAACCATGCAACTTGATTTATCCCACATCCTGCAACTCTACCCCGTCCTGAAGGTCCTCCATTACCAGACAAGTAGTGGATTCCATCATGAACGATACGACGATGCGGTAGAAGAATTGGGCGGCATTGCCGACAGTTTCATTGAAACCTATCTCGGACTACATGGCCGCGACTGGATGGTAAAGCCCATGTTGGTGCGTCCCGTGTTGCCTGATACTTCTACTAATTGCATTCTCCTGTACAGAAATGTCATCCTACATGACATCGTTCCCTACCTCTACACCATTGCCGGGAATGAACCCGCGCTAAGGAAACTGGCAGAGGACTTCGAGCAGAGTGCCCAAAAGATTTACAGCCTACTGAACAATTACGTCTAATAGAACCCATGCCTACAACAACTCGCGTCCGAGAATTTTTCCTCTGCTCCGACGGCCCGGAGAGCAACCCCGAAGTAATAGCCACGGTACTTCCACGGCTTGACGGGGTTTGCTCCCGCGCCCGGTCCTTGACATGGGGCGTTATTGCCTATTCCCTCTCTCACTTCAACCTGCCCTTCGGTGTTGCCTTGGAGAACATGAGGAACGGTTATTGTGCCCGCGTCGTAGGAACGCCCACTGGGGAGGAAACCGAGGATGGAAATGCCGACGTTACTCCTTGGTTCATCCTGCAATCGTTCAAGACCGAGAGCGACGAATGGGACTACCGTTTCATGGCGTTGGAACCAATAGAGGCAGGAGCCGCCATTGATATGAAGAGGGATTATCTCCTTCCCGATGGATGGTATAAAGTCGGAGAAGAGGTAACTCTTCGCAACGATTTCATCGCCTCCTTCTGTTGGGAGATTGCCATTCCCGGCGACCCCTTAAAAGTAGAAACCGCAAACGTATAGACGAATAAATCATGAACGACAAAGTAGCTATTTTAGAAGACAAAGGATTTGGATTCTTCCGAGTAACTCACTGTGGAAGTGTCATTGCAGATTTTCTTTACTGCACTGGCTCTGGTGAACAAGGATATATGACACGAGATTCCGCAAAGAAACTGGCAACGAAGATTGCCCGCTACGTAGCTAGCAGAGGGACAGTTTGTACCATCGAGGGAGTATCACTTAACCAAATCTATTTCAACACCGATGACTGACACTCTAAATATTACCACCGTAGATGACCCCGATATCGGGTTTTTCTGGGTCCTGCTTGAAAACTGTTGCGTTGCCACCTTTTACTATTGCGTGAAAGATGATAGTGGCTTCTTCACCAAGGAGCAAGCTAAGAAACTGGCCTACAAGCTCTCCCGCAAAATTGAGAAGAGCATGATTATCGAAACCGAAAAGGGAATCAAATTGGAAAGGAACAACATCAATGAATAACGATTCAGATACCCGTGTTTATGACCTCCCTACTAGCGGAATGTTCCGCGTCAGGCACAGAGGAAGTTGCGTCGCCGTTTTCAACTATTGCGTGGCAGATGAAAGCGGCTTCTTCACCAAGAAGCAAGCTAAGAAACTAGCCATCAAGCTCGCCCGCAAAATTGAGAAGAGCACGGTCATAGAAACAAAGATGGGAATCAAACTTAAAAGGAACAATACTAATGACTGACACTCTAAATATTACCACCGTAGATGACCCCATTGCCGGATTTTTCCGGGTCATGCTTGAAAACTGTTGCGTTGCCGCCTTTTACTATTGCACGGAAGGCGAGGAAGGACATTTCACCAAGAAGCAAGCCAAGAAGCTGACCGAGAAGCTAGTCCGCAAAATTGAAAATAGTACGACCATCAAAACCAAAAAAGGATTTAAACTTAAAAGGAACAACAATGACCAACGAGATTAGTATTGTAAATAATAAGAGAGTAGGAATCCTCAAGGTGAAATATGGGGGAGATACCTTTGCCATCTTTAACTATTGTCGGGAGGGAGACGAGAAGGAACAGTGTTATCCCACGCACGAAAGGGCGGTAGAAATGGCGAAGATGGTTGCTCGCCATCTCATCCACACGAATCCCGTTAGGACAGAAAGGGGTATTGACTTTTACCCGACGTACTGTACAATCCAAGACGAATAAATCATGAATGACAAAGTAAGAATTTTCGAGAATAAAATGCTCGGCGGGTTCGAAGTGGAATATGATGGGATTGCCGTTGCCCAATTTTTCTACTACACAGAGTGGGACGAACGGGGCTTCATGACGCGAGACGCGGCAAAGAAACTGGCAACGAAGATTGCCCACAAAATTGAGAAGAGCACGATTATCGAAACCGAAAAAGGATTCAAACTACTTAAACGGGAAAGGAACAACAATGACCAACGATAAATATCTACTGGAAACCTTCTTAATGGAATACCCGCGAGCAGGAATCATTGCGGTGATTCATCGAAACTACCGTATTGCCATGTTCCCCTATCACAGGAATGAGGATGAGAAGGGACTTCCGACAAGAGACTTCGCCCTCGAAATGGCAATCGAACTTCGTGACAAGATTAAGAAATGCACGACGGAAGAATCTGACACGGGGATTACCTTCGTCGAAAAGGAACAACCAATCTTCAATGACTAACCACAAACGCAAATTCAAAAAGGGAGACCTTGTTCGGTTCATCAACACAGGAAGGCATCCAGAAATACGTGAGAGTTTAGCGGAGGGTTCCCTAGTATACGTCCAAGAAGAGGAAGGTATGGACCGTCGCATCCTTGTCAAGACCGGGGATGGGACACATAAGCGGTTCCCCTTCTATGAGTTTGAGCTAGTGGAAGAGACCAAACATGAAGTCTTCGTCCGATACACACAGGACGAGGCTATCATCCTCTTCAACTATCAGCCCGTTCTCCGCATACCTCTCCGATATAAGCTGGGCGACCAAGAGGTCGATATGTGCGAGGAAGCGGTGGACTGGGCTAATCAAATCGTTGAGGACCTTAACAAAACCAAAAACGAAATTGAAAGCAGAACCCGGAAAAGTTAAGACCAGATTTAAGTGCGGCGACGTTGTTCTTCGGATAGATACGGGGAGATGTGGCATGTGTGGGGATAGCATCCCAACAGGGTCTATCCTCCGGGTAATGTCCGACGAGGATGTTGCTGGTGTCGTTCGTGTACAATATCCCCAAGCGGATGATGAAGACGAAGAGATACAGGATGTTATGTGGTACGAAATCGACCACTTACCCGCGAAAGCCAAGGTAGAAGAATTCTCGGATGCCGTGAGGGTGTCCATGAATGGGAACGCTATTGCCACCATTCTCACGGACATTGCCACCCCATTGGGCACTCTTCATTTCGAAAGCTGGGCCAGAGAAATTGCCCAGTCGATGGCGAACATTATTAACCTTCAAATCTCATTGGGGAAGCTAACCTCGGATGGAATCAAAGTAGAAAAAACTAATGACAAGGAAAGATAAGATAAAGGAAATACAGAAGTGGGCGGGAACTACGCCCGATGGCATCCTTGGTGATAAGACCATTGATGCCATATGGAAGAAGATACAACCAGCGGAGACCGTGGAACCTGATGAACAACCCAACGATTCCCCGGAATCCGCGGGTCCCGCGGCATACGTGTCCCCGGCAGAGCTTGTCCGCAAGGGCATGGCTAAGAAGATTCTCAACATGGAGGACTACAAGATTACAGGTCCCGATTCTCTGCGCGTAACTCGCCTCCCCTCTGGTGACGGCGGTGGCAAGTGGGAGATTGCAGGTATCTGTGATGGGATTGAACCCAAGGAATTCAATCTAATCAAATCCATGATGGACCGGGGCGACAGAGAAGCGGCATGGGATGAATGCCTCCGCTATGTTCTCGCCAATACGGAACCGTTGGTTGCCAAGGGAGTTGCAGGATGCTACGCCATTGAATTCATGCTTCGTGACATGACCTTCAACATGGGTGTGGCGGGAACGACTAAGGTCGTCCAGCGCATGCTCGACATTGATATTGATGGCAAGTGGGGGAAAAATACTCAAGCCAAATGGACAGACGCCATTCAATCATGGGATGAAAAGGAAGTTCTCGATTCGCTGGACCGTGCTTGTCGTGCCCGCTACTGTTCCATTGTAAGAGCCAATCCGGTGAAGGCGAAGTTTCTCTCCGGCTGGTCCAACCGATGCAATGCGCGACATGCTTACGCTCTTACTCTGTTGTCAAGGAAATAAACAGGGAATTTTCTTGACCCGTTAAACCCCAAATGATAACATGGCGGCAAGGTAATTCCTTGCCGCCATGTTTAAATTCGTCGCACAGCTAAACACCATTGACGGTAACGTATGGACTTTGTTTCTCACCCGTATCGTCGAGGAAATGTCTCCCGCATATCTCGTATTTGTGGGAGTTATTTACGTGGCAGTAAAGCTGGCGTATAAGTACATCTCAAAAAAGATAGAGTTTAGTCTTGACAAGGAGAAGTCCTTTCTCATATTATTGCAAGAAGCTCTAAGAGTTATATCCGAGTTGGATGATTCTCTAGACCAACTACATGGAAAAATAGACAATCTACGAAGCGACCATGAAGAGATAATCGACCGCGCCTTCTGCGCTATCTCGCAACAAGACACCCCCTCCGACAGAAATGAAACTATTCAATCTGTTCCGAAAAAGCCACGAGCAGGAACAACTCGAAAACGAGTTGACCCAGAATCTTAATCAATTACAGGAAAGCATCCGTGCGTGTACTGAAAAACTCCGCTCAAGGAATCGGTTCTATGCCTCCCTTCCTATTGGTCGCGAGGGTGAGCTGAAACTGCCCAGAAACCAATGGGCCTATTTTTTACGGGGGAAAGTAGGAATTCGTTATGACGGAGAAACCCTTACCTCTTCGGTTACACAGGTTAAAACTCGTGAAGAAGTTCAACTGCCAAGAATTATTGACGCGGAGAGAAGCCATAAATTACTTGTCATACGAGGATATGTTATTGACAGGAGAACAAACCGCACCTATTATCGGGGCGAGACAGTAAGTTTTCAGCGGGGAGAACCAATGCAATTAACGTTGAACGGGCATATTAGCATGATGTGGACACCCCCCGCTTCCCGATGCAATCATGCCGTTCTATCAAACCAATATACATGGCCTTAATTCCTAATACCCCGGCCTCCAACCCACAGCCTCCGACGATACCCATTGGAACCACGGATTCCTCGTGGCGCAATGGGTTCAGTCCTGACAGGCCAATGGGTGAGCCGATAATTAACTTTCCCACTCCTGTGGTAAAGAACGTGATGTTCTTCGTTGAGAGGATTGCCAAGAATCCCAGCGAGATTACCATTGAATTGGGAACGCCGTTCGTACCCACCGCAGGTACGACCTTCCTCCCGTTCATGCGGGATGCAGTTCTCGTGCATGTCGAACCCGTCAATGAGGCGGCGAGACAGCACGTTTATCGTTTCTACTACATGGTCCCGCCGGAACAGCAGTTCCGATATAACATTCAGGACATGAAGAAAATCCGTGACGGCTATACCTTAAAGGACACCGCCGCTACGGGTAAGTTCATGGGTCCGGATGCAGACACGGAAGAGTTGAAGGACTTCTACGAGATTACACGGGAATGGGTGGAACCCACGGATTCCGCGTATGCCCCGCTCCCCCTTGGCTCGTTTGACCCCAGCAACGAAAAGCTTGACCCTGACTTCTATGACCAGCATTTCTACACGGCATATGATGCCCAGCTGGTATATGAAGAAGTAGCCCAGTTTGAAGAGGAACACCTGCGCAAGTACTTTCGTAAGGTCATCCGTGTGTATAAAACCCTGCCGGGACCTGTGGTTAAAGAGTTCGTCCCTTATAACATTTGGCAGAAGGGAGATACGGTGTGGGATGAAGGTGGTCCGGGAACGGTCCTGCCCGAATCTGAATGGGTAGCGCAGACTGCAATTAAGTTATCAAGAGAGGTCTGGGCCGCGCCGCTTTGGCCCGTCGATGGTGGAGGGAAGGAACCGGGTCAGGCCCGCATTCCTCACATGCCCCTCCTTGAACTGGACAATAAGCCCGTTAGTGCTGGCTGGGACAAGGGCAGTTATCCGAGTACGCAGATGTACACCCTTGTATCTATGTACAAACGGAACAGTAACATTGCGGAGAAAGAGGAACAGAACAGCCTCTCCGGTAATTGTTGTAACCCTGATTCCCGTTTTGTCCGGTGCATCAATACGACAGTGACGACTAGCCAGTCCGTTGACTGGACAGCGAACGGCGATGTCCCTGCGATTGACCCTCCTGACCCCGGCGAGAACTGTAGCCAATGGCGTGTAGATTCCTCTGTGGTAGTACATGAAGGATATAGCCACAAGGAAACGCGAAAGAGTTGCACCACCTACGACCAGATTGACGAGTTCTGGGAATCCTCGTTTGATAGGATAACCAATCAGGTCTATCCTGTACTGCGGAAGATTGTACATAATCCGAGCACTGACTTCGATACTGATTGGCAGAAGGAAGGATTCACCAAATACACGGATGCCGTGGGCAATACCTACTATGGCCGGAAGCTGGAATCCCCGGAAACCGAGGAAGCCATTACCATCCCCGACACGCCGTGGACCAAAATCGGATATAACCTTTCTGACTTTACTGCGATTGAGGATTCGGTCCCGGCCACGGGTATGCTCCATACCATGTCCCTCATCAATGGATGGAACGACCCCAGTTACCCCCAGTTCGCGAATACTTTTGCATTGCTCGGCTCGTTTAGTACGGACAACCAGCATGCTGACCGAGGTATGAACGTGGGCATCCGGTTTAAGGGTATGCGCTGGTGGAACATATATATCCAGAACAGCTATCCCGAAGTCCAATCCCCCGGCACGATTGAAGCAGGATATTATTACAACGCCCCCAACCCTGACGGTCCGTGGCTGACACAGAACGGCCAGTACAAGATTGGGATGGAAGCGATTATCCGTGATACCCTCTATGCGGAGGGCGTAACGAGCGCACCGTGGACGTTCCCACTGGGCGTCATGGATGGTACTGCCATCTACCAGCGAGCCAATGGATATAACCCAGAGATGAAATTCTCCGCGGGCACATTGCCCTCTGGTATTGGCAACGTATATCTGGATGTGGAGAACGGCCAGCTGAACATGACCGCCATTGTCATTAACCCCAATGGCAATGCCATCAATGGAATCATCCCCATCCACATCAACGGGACAGAGGTCTTTAATATTGAGGTAGTCACGACTAGCAATACAGGACAACCCGACCTGCCGGAACCTACGGTCAATACATCGAACGGCGCGAAGACTAAATACCGTGCCGGGAACTATGTCCTTAACGCCGCAGTTGCCGAGAAGATTACCCTGACCTACGACGGAACGAAGTTCCCCTACTTCCAGTTCGGTGTCACTATATGCAGTCTCCGAGGCAATACGTTCAAGGTCACGATGAGCGACAAAATTCAGCGCGTCGTCCTGCGCCAATGGGTGAACCCCTGTTACGCCGTAGATAGTTACATGCAGATTCCGGGAATCGGGTACTACAAAAAATATACCACGACGATGAACTACAGTTTCCCTGCCGTGTTCGGTTCGGTTAGTTGGGTTCCGTGGAATACGAGGCCCGACCTTTCTGGCAAGAATGCTGGACAGTACTTCCCGCAGACCCGGATGAAGAGGGACAGTTACTCCGGCCCCTGCACCGCCGTGGTAGAGGAAGCCTTCTCCCCTGACGGAACATGGCCTAAAGGCTGGGGCCTTGGGACGTCGGTACAGTTCACGACGAACAGTGGGTATTTCTCTTCGCCGCTTTGCGATTACCGTCTGCCCGCATGCCTCCACGGCCCGCTGACTATAACCGTAGTCATTGGCAATCAGGACGCCAAGTGGCTTCCCGGCGCGTTTAATACGGCCTTTCCGGGGACTACCCACACAGATTGGAAACCCGTGACCTCCTATTACGCATCCCCGTGGAACGGGGGCATGATGTGCAAGAAAGTAACCATTTATCCACCCAGTTAAGCTCATGGCATTTATTACCAAATCCTATTTGACCTATCGCAATGTTTGTGACGAGCTTTGTATGCTTATCACAAACCAGCCGCCATCCAAGTCCAATGTTGACTTCCGTCGTATATTGAAGGAAGCGCAGAACCTCCTGCTCAATGAGGCCACGGTATCTCCGGATTCCGTGGAAACCTTGGACTTTGAAGGAATCCCTCGCGGGGGTTCTATCTCCCTGCCCGAAGAATATGATAGTATTGTCGAGGCATGGTCGCCCAGTGGCAAGAAATACCACATCATTGACCGGGCCATGTTTGAGAGCAATACTTGGTTCCGTTCCGAATATCCCAAGCACGACAGCGGCTATCATGCCATCATGCTGGACATGGGGCTGAATGAACAGAACCTTCGTACCTACTCGGTATTGTCTGGCAGTAATGGCATCAACGATAATCCTACGAGCAACGTCATGACGGTTTCGGCACGGTGCGCATTGCGCGGCCTGTCCCTTAACATTTATGATGACGCGGCATGGGAGGACAAGGAGGTTCGTATCTACCCCGGATGTCTTCCCGCATTGAAGGCGATGATGCTGGCCGTGGTCTATAACGAGCAGGGCAATACCCAAATGGGGACGGACAGCTACGGCCTTGCCGTCAAATACCTGAACGACCACCTGCGCAAATATCGTCAGGGCACGTATCAGGCTCCGAACATTATTCAGAACGGCGGCATCATGCAGTGCCCCGGACTTAACCTCATGTAATTATGGCAACCAAACGTACAGACATATCGAGCGAGACGAGCGCGAGCGGGGGCATCCCCGCCGCCAAGTCCATTAAGCAGAAGACGATGGACGAGGTGCTCCCGAAGACGAACCCCGACATCCCTCTCCGTCCAATGAATAACAACGACCCGAACAAACCCGTCGACGCGAAGGAGATGAACACCATCGCCGCGGCCAATAGTAACCACGGCATCAAGAATCCCCCGGCATCCGCGGCACCCGCGGCGGCCCAGTCGCCTAGTCCTTACGGGCGGGGGATTACTGAACCAGCAGTGCCGGGAGCGGTTGACCCTAACAGCGCGGCCTACGCCGCCCAGCAACGGGCAACCTATGCGGCGGGCATGCAACAAGCCGCGGCGGGGAAACTCTCTGCGGAGGACAGGCTCATGCTTCGTGGCGTGGACCAGAACATAAGCCGTGGGCAGATGCCCACCATATCTCCGGCTATGCCGACGCAAGCGACGGCTACACCCCGGCAAGCGACGGCTACCGCTCCAACCGCTAGCCCCGACACCTCCACGGCTGGGTTCTATGCACATGCGGAGAAGATGCTTGGCCCGGATAAGTACAAGGTATTTATGTCCATGCCGGAAGCGCAGAGGAACGCGATATATAGCAAGTTTGTAGAGAGCCGGACCAAGAATGCGCCCGCCGCTAGCGGGGCAGTAGTTCCCGCGACGGGAACCACTGCCGCCCCCTCTGGCTCTAGGTTCCCCGCCTCTGCTCTCCCCTCTGGCAATGCTCCCGTACCCACGAGCGTCCCGACGACTGCGGGTACTGGAACTGCCGAGAGTATGCTACGAACCTTGAGGGATGATACGGCCAGCCCCGAAGCAAGAGCACAGGCGCAAACATACCTCCGCGTCCGAACCATGTACGCCCAGCCGGAAAAGTATGGCAAGGAGATTAAGACCCTCGAAAAATTGGAACGCGCCAAAATAAAGGAACTTAGCAACATGTTCAGGAATAGATTGAATATCCGGGACCCCCGCTTCGCCCGCCAGTACGCCCAGTATCAGGCCCTGCGGAAGAAAGACCCGCAAACGAGGCTCACCCTCTACACTGAACTGATGAAGGGACCGGAGTTCACTCACTTGGACTTCCGAAAATAAATTTGACATAATACATATTTCACTTGACCCTCGCCCCACTCATGATAGGATGTTGAAGACCCACATGAGTGGGGCAAACTTATTATACTAATACTCAACAAACATGGCTATTGACTTTAGTACCGCCAATATGTCCGACTTCACTCCGAAGTCGGGAAGCAGTATTGCACGTGAACAGCGAGCCGCAGAAAGGCACGCCGCGTGGCAAGAGACGCAAGCGCAGAAACAGCAGGACCGAGAACAGAAAGCACTGGACCGCGAGCAAAGGTTAGCGGAAAAGAGACAGACCCGTGCCGAGAAGGGAGCGACGGCGACCGCAGACTATGACACCTTCCTCTTTAAGTCTGTTGATGACTTTGCGGAGAAACAGAAAAAGGATGCGGAACACGCGAATAATGTAGAATGGCAAAATAAATCCCGCGCCCATACGGAACAAGAATGGAAAACCGCCGAGGAAAATAAAGCCCTCGACATCTTGAACAAAGGAAACCGTGGGTACAGCTTTGAGGGAATCGACTACATGAAAGACTATGTAGAGCGCGGAGGGGATGCGCTGGTCGATTTGAAGGCCGCTTCCCTCGGCGATAGCGAGGCCATTAAGAAGCTTGCCAACAATACGGGACTTACCGTTGTGTCTTCTTCCGAGCTTACGCCTACGCACCCCGCCTTCTTATCCCGCTCTGGCTTCGGAAGTGGAGAGGACGGGAACCCCGTCGTAACGGAAAAGTTCCTCGCCATTGCCGCGGACAGAAACCGTAACGCAAAGGCGGTGGCCAAAGGCATTGCCAACACAATGGAAAAGGCCCGGAAGGATTACCTCAACTCGAATCTAGATGTTGGAACGGGTAAACCTACGGCACAAGCCATCGAGACCGCACCTATTGCTTACACCGCAGAAGAAATAGAAAGCGTCATCAATACGATTAGGCGCGAAGACATTGGCAACTATCGTGCCGCTAAGGCTCTTTACGACAAACACCGCGCTTCTTCGACGGAGGGTGTGCAGAAGAAAACCCCCAGCCAAACGAGCGTGGGGGAGCTTGGCGTTGGCGAATTCTCTGATTCAGCACCTTCATTTACTGGGAATGTTTTTGCTGAACTCGCCAACCTTTCCAAGTCTCCCAGCAAAATGTTCCAACTTGTCCGCGACTACGGGGATTACCTTTCCCGGAGTACGGAAGATATTGAATCCCCGGAATCTGCTACAGCGGATGCGAAACAACTCCATACAGACCAAGCAAAACTCATTTCAAAAAAAGAAAAACCTGTTGAGGATAGGATTCGTGAACAGATAGAAACAGCCGATAAAATCGTAAGACGCCTCGAAGAGGACTACACTGGCCTTCCCTATCTCGAACTTCGCGACGCGCTTCTCAATCCAGAGGCCGCGGCCTCTGCCCTTCTGTCTTTAGTCCCCGGTGCTGACATGGACGCAATACGTGCACGGGCAAAGGTCATTACCGAGGAAGTTCGCCGCCAGAAGGACCGCCCTCTGACCGTCGAAAACTCCGAACAGATTGGCATGAGTGAGGCTATGCTGGAAGCCATGGCCACAAGGTTTCCGGGGGTTCCAAAATCCGTCCTGCGCCAAGCGGGAGTAACCAAACTGATTCAGGACTATACCGCCAAAGCTACACCGAGAGGCACTCTCATGGATGCAGTCAAAGGCGCAATGGCTAACTACCGAAGCACAGCGGGACAAATTGCGGACGTACTTACCTTCCAGCCGGATAATAATGTGGGTAAGTACGCTGACCCAATGAGTTTGATGGAATGGAGGAAGGGAACGAAGCGTGGCTCATGGTGGTATGGCATGCCGGGCGGCCCCTCCTTTGAAGTAGGTCCCGAACAGTTGAAGGAATACATGGCCCAGTACCATATTGAAAGTACTCGCGATGCCCTCAACTCCCTCTCTCATGCCGCACGCATGGGTGACTTGGGTGTAGGCCGTGGCAGTCTCTTTGCGTACAATCCGCACACCAAGGAAGTTGATACGAACGCCACGCTCGAACTGAACCCCAATGCTCTCTACAATGATAAGCTGATGGACCAGAGCATTGAGGCTCTCCGTGCTAGTGGCGCGGACGAAGGTCTCATCAATCGCACCATTGAGAAGTTCCAGAACCTCCGCAAGAAATCCGCACAGGAACTTGTGAAGGACAACATTGCATTGGACGAGACGCTGGGGACGCTTCGCGATACGTGGCTTGGCTCCGGCTTGCAGTTCAACCCTATCTTGACTGAATCCATGAAGCATCTGGACAAGCACCTTTCCTTCAAGAATTTTTACAACGAACAGAAGGAAGCGGGCAAGAGCGACGAGGACATCCTCTCCGCATGGCAGGAGAAAGGGCAAGACACCATCAACTCTGTTCTCCGCGGGTTACAGATAGGTACGCACAAGGCAATCGACCTTGGGACGGGCACCGCCTATGGTGCTCTTCTCTTTGCACAGAATGCAGTGGGCAGTCGTGCGGCGATGGAACATACCCGCACCCTCTGGGACCAGCTGAACAAAAAACAGGAAGCGGAAGCTGAACTTGTTCGAGGCAATATCCTTGCGGACTATACTGCGGAGATTGCCAACCTCGGCTACCAAATGGTAGCAACCGCGGGGGCTGGTAAAGTTGGCGGCCTCGCTGGCCGTGCACTGGAACGTACCGCGCTCAATAAATTCATGAAGGCAACGGCTAACGTCGTAGCGAAGCGGGCAGAAGCTCTTGTCCCTGCCGCCCGTCCGGGATTGGCGGGACGTTTGAGTGGAACTATTCAGCGCAACCTTGACAACCTTGCGGCGTTGAACCTCGAACGGGCAGGAGCCGGAGCCGGGGTAAATCTTAGCATCATCTCGCAGGTTGCACCGAATGCTTACTCCGACATCTTCTATACCATTTATGATAGGGAGATGGAAGGGAAGGAACCGACTGCCGAGAACACGAACAGGGCACAGAGCATTGCCAACATGCGTGCTCTCTTTGGTGCGGCTCTCGTATCTACTGGTAGTACTCTCATCAACAACCGCGCAGGTATGGATTCCTTCATGCGCAAAATCATTGGGGCTAAAAACCTTCGCGGTCAATCTCCATTCCAAACTCTTGAACGGAAGATGGCCGGATGGAGAAGCAAGCCATTTAAGGAGATGAACACGAAGGAAAAGACGTTTGTCGTTGCTTCCTATCTGTACAGCCAGAGCAAGGCCGTAGTGGAAGGAGCCACCGAAGAACTGGCAGACGAATTCCAAGAATGGGCGTTTACCGAACTGGTGAAGAACGGAGAAATCTCCGAATCTTCTATTGCCACTACTGACCAAGTGATTAGTGGGGCTATGAAGCTTGCTTTCCTCGGAGGTATCGGCGGCTACGTTGGTAGCCAGTTAGCTGGTGAAGGGAACATACGTTTCCAAACCGAAGCCGCTCCAACTCTCGATGTAAAGGATGCTTTTTCTCTTCTTGACGACACGACTAAAAAGGCGAGCAACATCATTGAGGATGTGGCGAAGACCATTACCAAGGATGGTGTGTCGGAAGCTCTGGTAGATGCGGGCAAGAGCGTCCTTAAGGTCGCCGGGGAAAAGGGAGATGCCGCAGAGGTAGCTCGCGAATGGGTGGATAAATCTATCGCCAATGAAGGACTTACCCTGTCCGACGATACCCGCCGTGCATGGATGGAGGGCGCGGTGCGCATGGGCATTAGCAACTTCACCCAATTCCGCAACACCGTGGAGCGTGCCTCCGAGATATACACGTATGAGGGCAGTGCCGCGGCAAGCTCCTTCATGGCAGAAGCCATTAACGACCTGCCCAATACCTTGACCTACCCGAACGAGGACAGCATCAATACCATGCGCACCATGCTTTCGGAGGCCCTTGATGCTATGGGAGACCGGGTTCAGGTTATCGAAGTAGACGACGACCTGTCCATCCTTACTACAGGAGATGAAGACCTCGACGCCGCTCTTCACGTCATCAACGGATTGACGGAACCCACGGCTACCGCGGAACCCACGGAATCCCCGCAAGCGACGGCTACCACGGAACCCACGGAACCCAAGGAATCCCCGGTAGCTATTGCCCGGAAGGAGAGGGACCAAGCCATTGCCCCCATCACTGCTATGGTAGAGACGGGAGTAGTTACCCCAGAAGCTACCGCTTCCGTGGATAACATGGATGCGGCAATCACCTCGTTCGACCCCAACACTGGGGCATGGCTCTCATCCGGTTCACCTCTGGACCGCGGCGCGAAGCTCGTCTCCCTGAACGAGATGACCGGGATTAACGCCCCTATGATTACCAGCAACACGGGAGAAACCGTTGTCATCGCTCCGCACGCAAGCATGTACAACACAGGTGAGGGAGGGACACCCAGCACCAAGTGGGGGGACAAGGTCTCCGCTCTCAATCTCCCGACGGACGGGACTGGCGCAAATGCCTACGGCATCCTTTCGGACCTTCAAGTTAATGCTTCTCCCGCACAGGCCGCGGCCATTGATGGAGTGCTCCGCGCACTGCATGCCGCTGGTTTGGACGTCGCTATCCGTGCAACCAATGCTCCGGCGAACATCTCTTCCCCTGCCAGTATCACCTACATGAACGGCACGGACGGGAAGCTTGTCGGCGGTGTCATTGACCTGTACGTGAACCGGGACAATGCGATTGAAAGCGTAACGGGAACGGTACTACACGAAGTCATCCACCTCATTGACCGTCATCTTCGTACCACCAACACGGACTATTCCCAGCGGATGGATAGGATTAGAAGCGCGATTGCAGAGAACTACAACAACATTGTCGATAGTCTCTCCGCTATGTATGACGCTAGCGTGGACATCAATGAGATGAACGCCATCGCCGCGCTCGCTTCCGACCTCAACTACGGTCTCCGCGGTGCGGACGAATTTGCCAGTGTCGCGTTCTCCAATCCTGTCATGAACTTCATGGTAGCGGAAGCTAGTGGAGACAATATCACCATCACGGATTTGGCTCGCTATGCCGAAGCGGCGGGAGGCCGGAAGCCCGTGCACGTGCGCCTCGTCGAATGGCTTAAAGATTTGATTAGGGATGTGCGACAAACTGCGGACGATATGGATGGAACCACCGCCGCAGAACGCGTGGCTGAATGGGATTCCTATGTGGCCCGCGTCGCGGACATGACCCCCGGCAAGTGGTTCGATATGCCTCGCACTCCGTCATGGAAGGTAGACGATACGGACTATACTATGGGCAACGGGGTAGATTATTTCAACCCGATGGCCTATGAGACTGACATGACCCGGAGATTGTCCTTCGGCCTTGGCGCAGAAATCATTGGCACGAAGGCCGGGAACTGGGTAACTAGTATTAAGAATGGATGGCTGGGTGCAACCAAGAACTGGGACAAGGCTGGCATCAATGTTAAGTCCGAAGAACAGAAGCTGGTTGTGCTGGAACAAATGGCCAACGTGAATGCGGCGTATGAACGCAGTATTAAACGCATTGACAAAATTGGCGATATGCTTCAACGCCGTGCGGATAATCTGGGCTGGGATGCCGCTACGCGAAAGAAATGGAGCAAGTCCATTCTTGACATGTCGGGGAATATGGACAATGATATTGACCCTGAAACTGTTGCACGCATTAACGCAGAGGCTCAAGCAGAAGTTCGTCAGCATGAACAGACCCGCGACTTCCGTATCGCGTTGGCTAAGAAGACCGTCACCGATGCCGTCAATAGGCACGCGGAAGCGGTGCGTCTGGCTAACTCCCTTGCGCTTAATAGTGAAGGGCGATTGGAAATCAACGACATGATGCGCCGGATTAAAGACATGAGCGGCAAGGGATATGGAGCCATGCTGGACAAGCAGGTAGCTCTCCCCATGCTCTCCCAGCAGATTCACAAATCGCTCTCCGACCTTGGCTCTCGTATCTCCGCGACGGGGGATGCCAATCTGGATATCACCTACTTTGGCCTTGCCCGCGACACACAAAACTATCTCGCGGATATGATTAACGAAGTGGATAGTCCCTTCTCTATGGATGAACTTCTGGACAGGTGGTCCAACCTTCGCAATGACTTCCTCTATGCGGAGAGTACAAACCATCCCGTCATCGCTCCTATGATTCAGGACATCGCTAAGGCACGGGCCGAAGCTAAACAAATCATCCGGGAAGCCAATGAGGATTTCCACGCCGCAACAAAGAGGGCAGGTGTAACTCGCGCTGGCGTAGCTACCCCTGCTGGTTCCGTGTGGCTGAAACGGGACAACGCTATCCTCAATGCACGCCGTCAAAAACAAGCGGAGTATATGGCTAAGCGGGATGCCGCTGAACAGTGGCTTCTGTCACAAGGAGTTGTAGGCCAACTGGTCCACAATGTCATCGCCGATTCCCGTAAAGAAATTGCCGCAACGCAAATCTCTATTGCTAAGCTCATTGGAGATAACCGCATGGCTGACAACGCCGCGGAGATGAATTATCTTCATCGCACCTACATGGCCGTAGGACGTCATGCCGGAGACTTCACCCGGACGATGAAGGACATCATCGCAAACCCCAACGGAGAACTGGCGCAGAAATACGACGGTCTGACGAAACTGTTGCAGGAAGCCGCAATCTCTCATGCCGAAGCGCACCAGAGAGAACTGTCCGAAAACGTAAGCCAAGTGCTGGACAACATGCAGGCATTGGCCGCGCTCCACGACGAGTTGAAACTTCCGCTGGTGTCAGCTCCCACGGGAGCCTCTTCGAATTATAAACTCCTGTTCGAAGGTGTAGCCAAGAACTACAGGACCAGAGAAATTCTTTACTTCATTCAGAACAACTTCGGTCAGGTTCAAATGCTTGCGGACTTGAGGGACGGCCACAACATCAGTGCCATATATAATAAGGCCATGAGCATGATAGCACAGGCAGACTATCGCACGAAGTCAAAGATGACAGAGAGGAAGGAAACTCTGGACATGAATGCCAGAGATAGTTTCCTCGCTGATGTCTTCTCCAGCCTTCCGGGAAAAACGATTGCGGACAAAATCGGCAGTCTTCAATCCCCGGCATCCGTGGCTTCCGAAGTGAACAAGGCCATCCCCACTATCCCGACTTCGGCCATCGACCAGATATGGAACGCTCCGAATATGAATGCCGCAGAACGACTGGACAAGACGCTCAATCTTCTCCGGGGTCAGGCGGGCATTCTCATGGGGGCGAACAATATGGGCAACGTCATCTCCGCTACCGACTTGAAAGCGTTGCAATATCCGGAACTCTCCCGCCTCGCAGTGAACGATGCCATGAAGGCCATTGACGAAGTTCTGTCCAAGAAGAGGACGAATGAAGATGCGCTGGCCCAGCGGAAACGCTTGCCCGAATGGCAGAGGAAAGCTATGTATGAACTTAGCGACCTCACCATTGGGGATGCCATTGGGACGTTACAGAATACCCTATCCATGCAGTCGAAGATTGCCGTGAACCAGTTGCTTGCTGACGAGTATGCCTCCGTACTGAAAGCGCAGGGTGTGGTCGTACCCCCGAATTCCACGAACCGTACTTCGGACATGGTGGAAATCTCCTTGAAGAATACGAAGAATGCGTTGAACGGAATGTACGCCGACAAGGATGTAGCTGATGCCATCTACCACATCTACAGACCGAGCGACGACATCCTGAATAGCAGGACGGACGACTATAAGAAGGTGCGCAAGTACTGGCAGAAGTCCGGCAAGGGGCAAGGATGGTGGAGTAAGGCGGGTGGCTTGGCTAACCTTTCTGTCTTAATAGCGAGTCCTAATTCCACGTTACGTAACTTATATGGTACAGTAGCTCAAATGACCCATGCGGGTGCACTTCCATTCACGGGGAGTAAAGACATCGCAAACCTTGTCGGGGACTGGGTCCAGTTGCGTAAGCTATGGTGGCTATCACAGGGCAGGGACCTTGCTTCACAGGCTTCCGCGGATAGACTGCTGGCCGCGGAAGACAGGTACAACGAGAAGATTCGCTACTGGCAAGAGCTTGGTCTGCTGGACGCAGGTCAAGGGGAGTTCCTGCGCAACGTCTGGAAGTCTGACGAGTTCAGTAAGATGGCAGGAGAATTTGAAGAAGTGAATGAGGATTCCTTCTTCAAACTGGCCGAAGCTCTGAACGAGAAACAGGAACGGACGAAGGGCGAGGTGGCTAAGGATGCCGCCAAGACCGCAGGTAAAGTCGTAGCATGGCCCATCAAAACGATGTCCTTCGCCTATGGCTTGCCGGACGCGGCGGCCAAGATTGTTCTCTTCACTAACCAGAGAGCGATTGCCGATACCCAATTAAAGGTACAACTGGCACGGGCGAAAGGCAAGGCCAACCCCAATGCGCGGGACCAGATACTCCTTGACGCGAGCCAGACTACCCAGAGTTGGGATGCGTATGTGGACAGGTATACTGCCCACATGGTGAAGAGCTTGCTCCCCACGGGTTCGCGTACTCCTTCGTGGGTGAAAACCCTGAATATAGTTGCGGCTCCGTTCTTCATGTTCCAGTACCATACCGCCCAGTCTGTAGCCTACAACCTTGGCCACGCCATAGGTGAAGGGGTAGATGGTGTGTGGGCTATCAATAACGGCATGAAGAAGGAGGGGGCTTACCTCTTGGGACGCGCTATCCTTCGTGCCGCGGGTTCCTTTGGAACTATTTCTGCAACCTCTGCGGTCTCTTCCTGGGTTGCCCGACAGATTATCGCCAGTGTCTTGGGAGATGACGATGACCGTAAAATCATTGACGACGCGAAAGTCATGAGGAAGCTGGCAGATAGTGGGCTAATTCCTGACTATGATAAGTTCGGGGACTTGATTGGCATCGTAGATATGAAGCGACATGAGTTCGAGTATTTGAACCTTGAATACATGAACCCGTTCAAGACCATCAGGGTGTTAGCCAAAACCCTGCCCAGCCTCTTCATGGATATGGATGTGGACAAGTGGGGGATGAACAAGGTTGCCGAACTGAAAAACCTGCTGGAAAATACGGTGCTTGAAGAATCCCTCCTTCTGAACACAGCTACTGAATTGTTTAATGAGAAAGACTTCAATTACAAGCATAGCCTCTCCGGTGATGAAAGCGTCAACGTTCTCCCGGCAGTCGGCAACGCAATCCTGTTGGCCGCAGGGCTGAACCCCTCGTTCGGCAGTGGACATACATGGCAAGTCCTTGAACGTGTCGCGACGGTTGCCAATAAAAAGATTCCCTTCTACGGCTGGGCAGTCAAGTCAGGTAAACAAATGTTTAGCGATACACCTGACATGAGTGCCGCGGCATACGGGTTACAGACCTTTGGTACTGGTCTCCGTCGTCCGAAGGATTTGACCGAAGCCCTTGCCGCCGGGTTAAAGAATGCCAACGCGGCAGTCACTAAGTCAAAGCGAATGAGCGTTCTTCGTCCGGACTTCTACAAGAGAATGGAATCCGGGGTGGATGTGGAATCTATGGAAGCCGTGGAAACCGCGGATGCCGTGAAGAATTTCACCAAGCTAGTCAATAGTGTCCGGTTTGTTACGGAAATTACAAACATGCTTGACCCCGCTCTGCGGAAGGAAGTTCTGGCTTCCGCGATTGAGAGTTCCGGTATGAGTGCCAAGACCTACGGCGCGGCCATGAAAGGCATCATGCCCTACATCATTAGCCCGCAAGCAGGACGTGAGGCTATCGCGAAGCTCAACCGTGAATTGCAGAAGTCTAATACCACGGACGAGGGCAAACGCCTAATCGAAGAGCAGAAGAAACTCATTATCAACCTCATGAGGAAGGGTAGCATTCAGATTGATGGGGCATTGAGTGTGGAGGAAATTCATAATCGGATGAAACAGTAGTCCTCTGTTTATATCCTTGACCTTCGGGGGCATGGGAGATATAATTCTCCCATGCCCTCTTTTCGTATAGTACCCAATCATATTATGGCCACCCCTCCGGGAGGCTGGAAGTTTATTGTCCCTGAATCCATGAGTGTCAGGCTCAAGGGAACCAAGGTTTCCGCGGGTTCACTGGAACAACTCCGCAAGGCGGTCGCCCGTCTCTTCATGAATAACGGAGAACCCTTTCAGGTTGCGCTCTTTGAATCAGAGCTTTGCGCTTCTCTCCCTCCCCAGTACTGCACCACCTGCGGTGATAAGGGAATTGAATGGAGAGAGTATGAACCCATGAGTGCCAAGAAGATATTGGCCTTCTTCGGTACTATGGTTCTCTGGTATCGACGGGGTCACAGGTTTGTAGACGAGGCAGAAGCTCGCCGCCGCTATGCTATCTGCGCCTCCTGTCCTTATGCTACCTCTACGCCTCCCCCGGATTTAGAGAAGCAGGGGTGCGCCACATGTGGAGCCGAAGGAGCTGGCCGCAAATTCCTCAAGGAAAAAATTTCCGGGCTTGCTGACCTGACTAATGGGGCGGCCCCTCTCTATTGTACCTTATGTGGTTGCGACCTATCAGTAAAGGCTCACTTCGATATTGAATCTGACTGCTGGCTAAAATAACTCTTGACATTATTTCAAGTTGATACATACTTCCCTCCGTATGAACTCAATATTCACAGCAGAAGAAGCTAGCAAGCTCCCCCTGTATAAGGGATGCACGGTGTTCATTAACGTACATTGCGGTGGCATGCCCACAGTGAGAGCCGTTGAAGTATCTGATGTCGCCTTCGAATGTTTCGTTTCTCGTGTCAGAATCGAATACATCAACCACCGATTCAGAACCATAGATAATGGCTATCTCAACCACACTGTCTTCCTCACCTATCAGGACGCGGCCAAGCATGCGTGCCACGATTACGTCGAAGAGATAGAGAGGCTCGAACAACTACTCGAAACCAAAAAGAAAAAGCTCGCCGAACTGATGGCGAGCATTGAGAAAAACGAAGTTCCTGTCAGTTAGGTATTGACATCATAGGTACTGCATGGTATAAAGAATCCGCAACGACATCATTCTGTTTGGACTGTAAGTTGTTTGGGTTCTAAGCGAAAACCCCGGAAGGAAATATCTTCCGGGGTTTTTGTTTTAGTTCTGTTTCGCTTCGAGGGATTCTATTAGCTGGGTAATCTCGCCGGTACATCGTTGCAATTCCGATGCGGGGTTTACCTCAACCAACTTATCATGCGCCCAGATATAGAAGAGCCGTACCAGAATGGAATCTTCGGGGCTACGTTGGTAGCTATGGCTCATGACTGTACGCCTGAACTGTTCAAGGATAAGGTAAAGGTCAAACGTTTCGAACACCTTGGACCAGTGCCTAGCGTGGTACTCCAAATACCATCGTGCTTTCTTGAGGTCTTCAATACGGTTCTTCTTGTACTGTGACCGCATCAAATACTTGACGGCGTTCCCTAATGCGAAGGGAAGCTTGCCAGTAATTTCTATGGTCTCGATTCCGCTGGGGTGGGAGGTGTAATGCTTCGGGTGGTTGACGGCATCGTTCATGGATTCCTTTCCTTCCGGCAGGTCGGGGAAAGCCTGTGAGTTTACCTTGGTTGAAACGATTGCGTTGATTGCTTCGTGCGCGTGCATACTATTTTGTGAGGTGCTTGTAAATTTGTTTGTTGATATATTTGCGAATAGACATCTTGGCTATGACGAAGAGGCGGGGAGAGGGTAGAGTTAAACATCCTTCTTTGACTGTCCACTTCCTTGTAATTCTCCGTGCGAACTTGTACGCCTTCCTGCATATTTCCAGAGCCGCAGAGGAACTTCCAACAAGAGCCACGGGGACTTCACCTTTGATGAAATAGCCATGAAATTTAAACTGGAAGAAAAAGGAGTTGTCCTCCTTAATCCAGCTAGGGGTTTCATCTGGGGTAGTTTCTCCAACTGCACCAGTAGATATTTTATTGGACGCAAGGATGCGACCATAGGTTAGTTGTTCCTCGGTCAGTTGTTTCTTCGACCGGAGAGAGGCATGGATAAGTTGCTTATGTTCAGGCATGATGCGAGACCGAAGCTTGTTAGCTTTTGTCTCCCTCAAGAACTTCTTTTGCTCCGCGGGGCTATCTCGATACCAGTAAAATTTATCTCCATATTTCTTGCACTTGAACTTTCCTCTTCGACGCTTCGCAGTTGGGGCTTTCATGTTAGCCGCCATCTGTTCCCGATACTTCTTGAGACTGATACGGCTCATAGTTCTGGAACGGAATGAAGTCGGTTAGCATTAACGGGGATGTCCTTGAATGCCCATGCGAGGTCATACTTCAATTCCATCTTTTGCCGGAGGGCCAGAAGGAGCGCACGGATTTGCGGTTGGGCCGCGCCGTCCAATCGCATACGGAAGATGTGCCTCCACTCGCGGAGGTTAGCAGTCACACCAATCACCGTAGCCGTACAGTTCGGAAGCAATCCCCGCGCTTCTTCGGGAGGCAGTCCTCCTTGGACAAGTTCCACGTACTTCTCCGCAAGGTTCTGGCAGGTATTCTTAAACTCTTCAATGGTCTTCGGGTCAACCTTCTCGTCGCTAAAGAACTGCGGACGGACGAAGCAAATGATTCCCTTCCGGGAGTAGTTGACAAACCTCTGGCTCTCCATGCTGACGCTCATGTGACGATGACGGACAAGCTGATGTGTCACCGCTCTATCCGTCGAGAGGACTGCCGGGATGTTGATATGCTCGATGACACTTTCGTGTCCGCGGTTAATGATACGGGAGAGAAACGCAATGGGGTCGCCCTTCGGTTCGCTTTTATAGCAGATACGACCCATTATCTCTGCGGCCTCAACCTGTTTATCTATTACTGATTTAGTTAGCGGAAGTGTGACTTCCTGATTTATCCATAGAACGTTCATGAATGATATGTTTGGCTTTGTAGTTTGCGAGTTCAAGAGTGGGGAATGTCCATCCATACTGGCCCCACTCACTGGTGCTGGGGAGGTATTCATCTCCGGCTTTAACCTTGATGAAATCATTGTCCGCTTTGTGCTGACGGATGATGACAACCTCATAATTGTTTACCTTCCCGCTTCCTTTATGGGTTAGCTCATAGATGGCAACGCCCGCCTCACGGAAAATGAGACGACAGGTGAAGGGGTTGCGTGTAAATTCGTTAGGAATTTTTTTCATTTGTAATTGAAGGGTTAATCATTTGCATGAATTCTTCTTCTGTAATTGAAGGAATCTTGTGGAGCCTCGCAATCTTTTGCTTGTGCTCCCCCGGTTCCTTACCGACAACAAGGTAGTTGGTCTTCCTTGACACGTTCTCCTTGACCGTGCCTCCCATGTCCTGAACGAGCAGGTTATATACATGGCGAGGCTGGGACAGGGTTCCCGTGATGACGAAGTTTACTCCCCGCAACGCGGTGCTCTTGGGAACATTGCCCTCGGCATTGGGAATATCTCCTGTCATAACCATTGCCGTCATCTCGTTCCACGTTGGCACGGTCTCCATGTAATTCAGAATTGCCTCGGTCATCAGGGGGCCGAACTCCGCATGACGCTTGTTCCTTAAATCTTCGGGGAAGAGAGTGAGGAAAGAGTAGAGATTGGGGTAAGCATAGGAGAGACTTTCCGCACGGGTGCAACCGACATGGGGAATCTCCATTGCAGTAATCCATTGAGCAAGGGTTGCATGGTGCTTCCGTTCCTCCACGATTTCAAGGAATCCTCTGTACCCTTGGGTTCCGGGGATTCCGTTGATGAGATTGTCCATCGTGCCGGACATGAGAAGCAGGAACGGGTGATGGAGGTAAGCAGTTTCTGCGGTCGGAGGCTCTACATCATTCTCCCCGGCGAGCAGTTTGTCTGCAATCATACGTGAGAATACAAGTCCCATGCCATCAATGTCCAGAGCATTCTTACCGCATGCGTATTCCAGCTTGGCCGCTACCTTATCCCTGCACAACGGATTGGTACAGAAGATGTTGAGGTCACTAGAGGATAACGTGGAGCCGCAACAGGGACAGGTCAGAGGGACAACGGAAACCGTATTGCCACAGCCGCGGACCCTACGAACGTAGGGAATAATCTCCCCTGCCTTAATCACCTCCACGGTATCACCAATGTGGAAGGAGGCCGCATTAGCCACGTTGGAGAGGGTGGCACGGGAAACGTTGGTTCCACCAATCTTCACCGTATCGAAGACAGCAACCGGGGTAAGAACTCCGGTTCTGCCTACTTGCCAAATGACATCTCGGAGGGTAGTTTCAACTCCCTGCGGGTTGAACTTAAAGGCTACCGCGTCCTTCGGGTGATGGGCGGTAGCCTCTCCCGCATGGATTATAGCATTCTTCTGGTTCAACTTAAACACAATACCATCAGTGGGATAGGCATTGTCGTCGCGCAGGTACTTGGCCATGTCCCGGATGTATTCATCCGTCAGAGCTTCACCTTCTGGCCATTCATTGGGGAGGGTTACGAGGTCAAACATTTCCATCAGCCACCCATGCAGTTCCATGCGGGATTCAACACCCTCCGGGAAGGGACTTGCATCGAACGGGATGAAGGTAATGAGCCAGTCAGACCACTTGAGCTTATTGTTGCGGAGTTGACCAACGGCACAGGCGCGGAGGTTGGAGTACCCCATGCTTTCCACCCGCCCCTCTTCGCTCTTAGCTACGACCACTTCCCCACGGATAGCTCCCGTGTAATTGCCATAACTTGGCGGGACCATGTAGAGAACCTTATCAAGGGGGATTACTTCCCCCTCGGTTCCGTTGCCACGGGTAACGGCCTTGACGAGCCGCCCCTTTTCAATGTACAGGACGAGGGTGAGGCCGTCATACTTTGGTTCAACCACGACGTCACGTCCGGCAATCCAGCCGCGAAGCTGGTCCATACCAATGCCGTCCTTGCCCTCATGAATCTTGGCAAGGGAGAGCACGGGATTAGGATGCCGGAAGGTCTTGGCTCCCCGTTGTACGTCGTCCCCAAGACTATCGAGTTCCTTGGATTCCGGGGAACGGGAACGCAGTTCTTCAACCAGCGTATCGTAAACCGTGTCAGGGAGAAGGGTTTTCCCCTCTTTGTAGTAGGAGCTATTGAAGATAGCAATCACTTCTTCCAACTCCATCACGCTCATGTTTTTAGGATTACCTATCTCCATTGTCGTCTTCCTTTCTGACTGGAATAATACCTTCACTAATGAGATTGTCAAGTTCTTTCTCTACTATCTTGTGACAATCTGAAGGAGGCATAAGTACAAACTCCAATAAGGTAACATACTCCATCCTCAAAGGGACTGTGTTATACTCGCTAGCTTTCTTCACTAAATTCTTACAGATTGTCCGAATAATTTTCCGTACAAGTTTACGATATTTCTCCTGTTCTCTAGTCATTTCCATTGCTTTATGCTTCGTGGGGCAGAATAATTTTACGGGTGTTAGCTTCCTTCTCGGCAAGCTCCGACTTATCTACGAAGGTAAGAGTGGATTGTTCCAATAGGTTCATGGAAATTACATTGCTCGCCACGGAGAAGAGACGGAATGCGGAGATGCCTCCCTTCTCTTCATCAATGCGGTCCGGGTCGTTCTGACTGGCATACGCTACCAAGAGGTGAATGGCCATGAAGAGGACGAGTGCCTTAATCATGACGTGGGAATCTGTAAAGATATTGCACGCCTTGCCGGGGTTCTCAAGCTCCTGCATAAAGGCAATGTATTCCTTCACAGTGACGAGGTTCTCGGCGACTTCTGCCATGATGAACTGAACTCCCGCCAACGGCGGGGGTTCAATATCAAAGATGTTGGAGGCGTAGTCTCCCAGTTCAAGAGCTTTCTCGGCAACCGCCTCCGCAGGCGCGTCGATGGGCAGGTTGAATGTGGGGACTGCATCCCACTCCCGTTGCAGTCTTTCCTTCAACATGATAGACTTCGGTTCGGCGAGAATGCGGGCTACCTCTTCCTGAATATTATCGAGGCTCAATTTGTTTGGTTCTGTGGTATTCATGTGGGGATAATAGTATCTGGGTTTTATTACTTGTCAAGCTCTTTCTTTTCGTCTTTATCTATTTCATTCAGAAGATTGCAGAGACGTTCCATTTCAGTTGTTCCCTCACATGGAGGGTCGACGCGTAAGGACTTGTTCTTCTTGAAGTCCCAAATAGCTCCGTCGATAACTCTGAACCGATTATGCAGGTCTATTGGTTTAATGAGAAGAAGGGAGGCAGGGGTTACTGCTTTGATAGTACCTGTACATTTATCCTTAATACCTACAAGAACGGAATCCTTCTCGTCCTCCATTACAGTCCATTTACCTATATGTTCTCTACAAATTACCTCGTCCCCCTCCTTAAACTTCCGAAGAGGTGTAGGGTAACATTTGATTGCTTCATTATGACGGACAACCCCCTCACCCAGAGGGAAAGCATTTAAGACTTTGTATCTGTAGAAGTTTGGGGAAAGCTCGACTACCCTCCCCACGTAATACTCTCCACCCAGTTCTCTGACAATGTAGTCACCGGGGTTAATGTCCTCGTCGATAAATTTTTGATAGTCTTTGGGTTCTAACATATTCTTGATAGTAGTGGTTATAACTTTTTGGATTTCGTTCGTATTCTTTTTTCTGTTCCTCCATTATCTCCCGAGTTAAACGGGAAACCCGAAGGAGTGCAAGAAATTGTTGGGTTAAACTCTTAGATTGCATTGGAAGGAATCTTTGTGGAGCGAGAGGATTTCATCCTTAGATAGCGTGCTCATGTTAAGCACCATGTGGTCAGGCGTCATGGACAGAATCTCCGCACCCGGCTCCGTAGGAAATATACAACCCAATTTAACAGAGCAGGCAAGAGATGGACGAGCCTTAAACATAGCATCGTAAAGGGTTTTGCTATACCTAACGGCGTAAAAATTATGGTAGGAAAATAGGGTGGCATAATCATGGTTTTCTCCGCGCTTCACCTTATGGTAGTTGAGACGAATGATGCGCACCGTTCTATCCTCATAGGCATTCGGGTCGTAGAGTGTCCTAACCGCAAAGAAGATGCCTGACGTGAATACCTCCCCAATACCGAAGGATTCAATCTGGAATTTGGTCTGTTCAGATTGGAGACTATTATCCTCCGGGTTCCGGGGAATATAGAACTCTCCCTTGACATGGGCAGGAAGAACCATAGGGCTTCCAAGTTTTCCGGTACGACCATTATTATCCCGTGCCCAAGAATGAAGGAGCATGATTTGTTGAGCGAGTGCGATAGGTTTCATATCTGTTTTGTTTTTGTAGAGCGATTTATGGTTTCTAAATGTCCAGTTTCCAGCGAATAGTCGGGTAGCCGTCCTCACTGGATTCAAGGTAAAGGAAGAGGCCGTCACGAGCGATTACGAAGGTCACGTTATCCGGGTCGTACCCGCACAGATAAATGTATATATCCTTGACAACCATAGAATAGGGCAACCTATAGGTTCGTATGGGGAAGATGTTTTCTCCAGTCTTTGATGATATTGTTTGTTGAAGACAAAGTAGCATCCGCTTTTTCCGACTAGATATTTTGAAGCTGATTGCAAGAGGGTCCTGCTCTTTCGGCTTATCGGGGTACGGCTTCCTTCCAGTTGTGGTTTCTGCTTGGCTAAGTATTAGGTCAAAATTCTCCATAATAATTTCTAGCGTGCTTTGAGGTTTCTAATTAGAAGATAGGTCGAGTGAATCCCATATCTTCAAGGCAACGGGCGAGGCGATTTGCCTCCAACTGATGCCGCTTTAGGCGTCGGCGTATGATGTCAATGCCCCACTCTACCAGTAGCTGGAAGACAAACCAGCCCGTGATGATGATGCACCATGTAAGGTACGATACGAGAAGTTCACCAGCGGCAAGGAGATAACCTAAACAAACCAGTGCGCTTACGAGGGCAACAATGTCCACTACCGAATGCAGGTGCTCCACGATGCTCCACAAGGCATGAAGCCTATCGGCTCGCCCGATGTGGTGGAGACAGTTCTTGCGGAGGATGACGACGTTAGATTCTTTTTCGGAGGTCATACTATAGAGCTATGTGAGGTTTCTAAGGGTTCAACGGAGTACGAGCTTCACGGTTTCCAGATTCAATTCATCGTGCCATTTGTTGCTCGTAAACTTCACCATGCAGGGGAGGAAGAAACGTTCTGCCAGCTTGCGAACCTTTATGGAGTTAAGTTTATTCATGGATTCCTTATCGGGTGTGAGGAATCGGAAGCGCATATAGGTGAGGCTACCGTCAACCATGAAGTCCACCGCCCCCGCTTCCTGCGCAATACGCAACCCCACTTCCTGCCAGTTCTGATTAACCACCGCAATAAAGTGCTTTGCCAGTTCTATAGCATCCCCTACAGTCAGAGCCGCCGTTTCCGCAAGTTTCCACACCGTGCCATTCCACTTCAACTTGTGGAGCCGGACAATGCACGCACCATTGTGTGTGCGTTCCAGTTCGATTGCGTAGGGCCGCATGTACGGCTTAACATACACCGTGCCTTCTCCATCCCACTCGGAAGGCCTGTCTATCCTATGGGATATTACACCTGCCTTAAAAGAAAAGATTGCAGGTTGAAGTTTATTGATTTGATTTGTGAGTTTAAGCCATTCCGTGCGGGAAAGTTCATCACGTTTCCTGCCCTTAATATCAATGTCAAATGCAGTCATAATTTTGTAGTGTTCTTTGTTGGTTCTAAGAGAAAAGATAATACTCTATCAGGTTTTTACTTTAGTATGTATGATACTGTCCTTCAAGGATATTTGCATAGGCTTCAACGCGTTCGGTAGGTACGATATGAAAGCCGTTGCAACTTGCGAGCCGTTCCATATCCCGCATTTGCCGGGTAGTGGTTTGTGAATATTCTTTGGTCGTAACATACAGAACTTTACCTTGGCGGTCGACGGTGGCAACGTGCGTTTGATAGGAGAAAAGTCGGGTGCGCTTCCATGACATGGAGCGCAAACGCTCTCCGTATAATCCAGTCCGCAAGGGAGACTTGCCACTTTCTTTTCTGCCTTCAATGTATTCCTTGCCTAATTTTTCAATGTAGGTTCTCATGGTGTTTTATTGTTTGGTTAGAGTTATTTGAGGGTTCTAATAAATAGGGTAGCTGGGGCGAGGTTTAAGTCATGCCCTGTATGAGGGAAGGGTGGAAACGGTCGTGTGGTTATAGTCGAAGCGATAGTGTTGTACACCAGTCAGGTTTTGAAGGCCTTGCTTCAAGCTCTTCACTTGCTCTTCCACTTTAACGGCTTGTGTAAAATAGGCGCACACGTAGTCGGAATTGCAAATGCGGTAGTTTGAATCCTCGATTTCTTGAAGCTTGGTATCAAGGCGAACCATATCATTGAAGATTCCTTCAATGAATTTCTCCATGTCCCTCCCGGTGACAATCCGCTTCTGCCCCTGCGTCAGCTCATTGACGTCAAAGTTAAAGGAAATATACACGGCATCATACATGCCGGGGAGGATATGATGAAACACCACTTGCGGCCATGAGTAGTGACTCCTATCTATATAGGCTCGGATTTTAATGTCCGCTTCAATGCTTTGTACGATTGCGGCGTCCAGACAGTCATTCATCATCCGTTCTACTCGGACGTTATAGACCTTGCCTTCAAACTGGCGGAGGCGTTCGGCCACTAGTGCCAGCATGCGGTGAGTAATAAGGGCGGCCAGACCGTAGGCGGCATTATCTCGGACAACCTGTTTCAGGTTATGCCCCATGTTTTTCACCGGGATGACATAGTCATTCTGATTATTCTTCATGAGGTCGTCGCGCACCTTGTCTACGGCGGCATCGATAGCGGCATTTGCCCGTTCAGTAAGGGCATTAATGGCGGCGGCACTGGTGAGGTTTGCGGATGTAGTATTCATTGCTTTATTCTTTCTATTAGTTTATTGTTGTTTGGTTTATTGTTGCGGGGCTTGTCCCCCGCTGGATGATTTCAGTTTAGCAGATTTTCTTATCTTGTCAAATACTTTTTTATATGTATGACAAAAGGCGTATCTTATTTATTTTGAGAAGAGAACGACGAGGGGTACAGGAGTATCTAAAAAGTTTCTATCTGTGTAAAGGGTAAAAGAATCAGAGTTTGTGCCATAATATTGCACGGCTCTTTCCCGGAATAATCTAATAGAGTTGCTTCTCACATACGGTTCGGCTTTCGGTTCGCACGTAGGAACGGTGGTTGTGCAATCGGAAAGACGAGCACGGAACCTTTCTGTATTTTCAATCAAGTCCTGCACCTTGTATGCGTTAAACTCTACAAGTTTAATGCTAACGGCATTCTGAATACTGACGTGTTCATGAATCTCAAGCTCGTCCGGGTAGTAGTCATAGGTGCGCACAATGCGGCACTTTTCACCTCGGCTATTAACGGCGTTTGATGAAACGTCTTGCGCTTCCGTAGTTCCCCATACTTCAATCTCATTTTCTTTCATAGTATTATTCTTTCTATTGTTTTGTTGATATAGTTGCCACCCTTCCGGTGGCTGATGAATGTACTTTAGCAGATTTTCTTATCTTGTCAAATACTTTTTGTAGAGCGGCGTAGTTATTCACGGTCTGTAATTTATGATTGGTTTATTGTTAAACCCCGGAATCCCCGGAACCCGTTGCACCCGATATCCCCCGCATTCCGGGGGCGGGAATTATTCCTTTGTCTTTCTACTTCATCTTTCTATGTGGTTAGAGTTATTTGACGGGTTCCGGGGATTCCGGGGTTTAAATGTTCCACGTGGAACAATTTGATTCCCCGGAACAAGCCGCAAGTGGTTTATATTCTTCCAGTTGCCAGCGTTTGGCCGTGCATCGTGCGAACCCAGAAATTAACGATATCACGGGGACGGGGAGATACATTGTGCCCGTTCATATCGGTGAAAGTATGTCCCATTTCTACCAAGCCAATCAGGTTGCGGATAGTACTACGCAGGGTTTGATTTCCTTTCAGGTACACCTTTACCCGGCTACCGTCTGTAAGCTTGAGTTCAAGGTAGCAGTTAGTCATCCGGCAACCCGGATTTATCCATGACAGGACGGCGCCCATGTAGCGGGGCAGGACATAGTATTTTACACAGGGGCAGGGTGAACCGAAAGCCGGAGTGGCAGAATGACGGGCAACCTTCTGGCCTTCAACGAGGTAGGCAAGATAGTAGTCTTTTTCCCACTCTTCAATGTTTTCAATGTCATCAGGGGCGAGGCTTTCATCTTCCCCACACGCCAAGTAATTGAGGGCATAGGTGGGAATGTCATGGATAAGGGCATAGTCTGATACTTTAAGAACTTCCGGTTTAGTTGTAGTCTTCATAATATGGTTGCTTTCTATTGTTTTATTGTTGTTTGATTTTATAGGGCGGCGTAGTTATTCAATGGGAAGCGGGAATAATTGAACATGGGAAGCTTTAGCTACTGGCTGGCAGAACCGTTGTTCCAGATACTGATTAATTTCCGCCGGGTCGTAGGTACACCAAGCCCCTAACTCATTTTCATTCACCGCCTTCCACAAGCGCACAATGTCAGAATCATCTATTGCGGGCAGGGCGTCCCACGGGTATATGTTAAGCAGGGCGGCAATGGGGCGTGCATGCGAGGATGACTTGGCGAAAAAGATAAGAGACAGAAGGCCGTCACCGTTTTCGTAGAATGCCCATGCCGGGATTTCGTTGTCTTTCAGTTCAATTTGAGTGTTCATGATATATGCTTTTTAGGTTTGAGGTTATGCGGGAGACAAGCTCCCGCTTGCTGATTTTAGTTTATCGGATTTTATTATCTTGTCAAATACTTTTTTAGGGCGGTGTAACTTTTCAGGGGGAACTTAACGGTTATACACAATCCTTGCGCCCGCTTCCTCCAGTGCGAGGCATAGAGGGTCGGAAATAAAGGCACGGCTAACTACCATTTCATGAGGGCGATAGTCCGCAATGTTGATTGCCCGCATTTCCCCAGATTCCCGGCCCCTGACAAGCAAGGTAAGCTTGCTTCCGGTTGCTTCCGCTAGTGCGGCGATTAGTCCTAGCTCTTCATCATGGCGTGCGGACAACTGGAAAAGATAGGGGCGTGTTTCCCGGATATGGGCGGCTAACATATCGATTGCCGTTTTCTTTTCGTCTTCATTCATGGTCTTATTTCTTTCTGTTGTTTTATTGTTGGTTGGATATTGTAGGGCGGTGTAATTATTCAGCTTTAACAGGTTCCATATTCATTGAATGATACGCAGATAAGATACATGTTGTGAATTAGAATGCCGGGTATCTTCTACCTGCTGGACGTTTTCAATGCCGAAGGGGAACCATGCTATCTTTTCCGCTAGCGATAATCTTTCAAGGGTTAAATACGGAGATTCATCCACGGATGAAATTATCATAACGTCATAAGCACCAATCCGATAGATAGAAAACGTATCTTTCAGGTACATGCTTCCCGGCTTGGCTGTCTTGTCCTGTAGTACTTCCGAAGCCGCCCACATGGCGGGGGAAAGGGTATACTCTTTTCGGTGCAAGGAATTAAAGCTTTCAATGACGAGGTGAACTTTTCCATTTCCTTCTACTTTTATTTCCTTTCTGATATGTAATTCTGATATGTCTTTCATAGTATTATTCTTTCTGTTGTTGGTTTGTGGTTAAATGTTTTCGTAGAGTGGCGTATCTTTTCAAGGTTCAATAAATCTCTTCCAGCTCTTCCCATTCACCCGGGCGGGTGAAGAAGGTTTTAAGTTCTGCGTACTCGTGACATGCGCCCGTGTACATGCTATAGGAAAGCATATTGCGTTCCCCCGTTTCCTCGTCATACTCGGGCAATCCCATATCTTCACAAAAATCCTGATATGAGCCACAATCGGACTTACACAGACAAGCAAGTACGTCATAGGCGGTGGGCGTCTTATACTGGTTGGCATGGGACTGATAAAACGTGATAAAGATTGCTTGCCTTTCGCCCTTTTGAGGACTTTCCCGGTGTAGGACAATCTCCCATGTACTATGATGCTCTTTATCCCACAAGGGGACATATCTTCCCTTATACTTTCCGGTAATGCGGATTCCGCAACTTGCGAGGAATCTCTTTGCGTGTTCTGTATATATGCTCATTGTATTATTTCTTTCTATTGTTGGTTTGTGGTTAAATGTTTTCGTAGAGTGGCGTATCTTTTCAAGGGGGGGAATTATACCCGGCTCACTAGCCGGAGAACCAGATTTAACCCTTCATCATAGGTGCGCACCATGCGCCGCCCTGCCTCGTAGGTCTCACATTCTGCGGGCGTCAGATAGTAGCGGTGGACGAAAAACGCAGGACTAGGGCGGCCATATTTGTTATAATCCCATGAGGCAGGGGCCTGTGCGTCATCCCACTGTAGCCATGCAACGGGAACATATCCGTATGAGGAATACAACTCTACGAGCTTATCAGTTGAAAGTGCGAAAAGCCACTTGCCGCCCTGCTGACGGATAGAGCCGAAAACGTCATCCAGTGGGACTACCGCACCCGGGTTTTTGACTAGGGTAGCAATCTCGCCGTTAGGTAGGATTGCCCACACGGCGGAGACGCGCCCGCCGTCACTATCACCCGCAATATAGGCATACAGGCCCGCCCCTTCATAATAATCCGGAGAATGTACGTCTACCGCACCTTTGATTCCTTCCGGGTGCAAACCCTTGAAGCGGTTAGCAAGGCCCGTGAATGTGGTGGCGGGCACGTTAATAATCTGATTCTTCATTGTTTTAATTCCTTTCTTTTAGTTAGTGTTTCTTTTCGTTGTCCGGGTTGTTCCCCCCGTTGATGATTTCAATTTATCAGATTTTCTTACCTTGTCAAATTGTTTTTTTGAGTTGTATGACAAAAAGCGTAAGTTACTCAGCACACGAGGGAGACGAGGCCGAACGCCCACTTTGCGGTGTAGCCCATGCGTTCAGTTTCCATGATTGTTTCAACTTCTCCGGACGGGTAGATGACGGATGAATAGGCAACTGGCCGGGTAGCCTCTTGCCTCAAAAACGTGTGGATATCGGCAATGTCATAGTTAACGCCTTCCCACATGTGAATCATGTTCAGGTCTGCCAGCGCGGGCTTAACGTCCCATGGGAGAATGTCAAACACCGCCGCAACAGGGCGGGCGTGTGCGATTGTTTCAGCGTACAGGACAAGAGACAGGACGCCGGAACCGTTTTCGTAGATTGCCCATGTGAGAGTTTCACCGTCTTTCAATTTGATTTGATTGTTCATTGTCTTATTCTTTCTATTGTTTTAGTGTTTCTTTTCGTTGTCCGGGTTGTTCCCCCCGTTGATGATTTCAATTTATCAGATTTTCTTACCTTGTCAAATTGTTTTTTTGAGTTGTATGACAAAAAGCGTAAGTTCCTGATTCTTAAAGGGTGAAGAGAGCCGTGTACTCTCTTGTACCGTCTCCCGTGCCTCTGAAAATATCATCAGGGGAAAATGGCAGGGCTTTAACGGCGGCAAGTAGGGCGTCTTCAATCGCTTCAGCCTTTTCCGCTGGCAAGCCCGCGCCGTAAGTCACAGAGAGAAGAATCTCTGTAGGTTCAGGGTCTTCCGTGCCAAGCGGGCCGCATGTGAGAGCTTCAACCGCTTCCAGATAGTCCACATTGCCAAGGCGTCTATCATGCACGATTGCAAGACGGTCTTTCTTAATTTTCCGGCGCAACCGGGTGGCAACCTTGCGGATGATTGCGAGCTTATCCGCCGCCGTAGCGGCGGGCGCGTCATCTTCTGTCTCTTCTGTCTCTTCTGTCTCTTCTGTCTCTTCTGTCCACCGAACCGCCTTAATGAATAAGCACAAGTCAAGAAAATTGTGGTGGTGGATATCCGGGTTGCAACCGCCGGAGATGACATAATCCATGAGTGCGGCCTTTACGTCATCTTCTGTTCCCCCGTCTACGGCGGCGGCAAGGTTGTTCATGTGGAAAAACGTTGCGTAGTCATAAATTGCTTTAAGGTGCGTTGCGGGAACATAATTGATTGCACCCTCACGGCGGTCTAAAATGATATCAATAATCATGATTTTAATCCTTTCTTTTAGATAGTGTTCTCATTGTTCCGGGTTGTTCCCGGTGGATGATTGCAATTTAACATGATTGCGGAAGGCGTCAAGCGGTTTTCTTTCCGGCGCGTTGTAACTCGCTCATTATCTGCGTGTTATAATTGTGTCATACAACTTTCCCGGTTCCCCCTATATATAGAGAGACGGCACACCCGGTTCCCCCGGTTCCCCCGGTTCCCCCGGTTCCCCCCTTTTATATATAGTGTAGGGTATTCTTTTATATTCTTTTGGTATCTTTTGGCATTGTAAAATGTAAATGTTCCACATGGAACATTTATGCATTTATGCAATCGGGCAATCGGGCAATCGGGCAATCGGGCAATCGGGAAGTTGTGGTTGTGGTGGGATAGCGGGTGCAATGGGCAATCGGGAATCCGGAAGTTGTGGTGGGATAGCGGCTTCAACGGCTTCAACGGCTTCAACGGCTTCAACGGCTTCAACGGCTTCAACGGCTTCAACGGCTTCAAGATAGTTAAGGATTCATAACTATTAAGGATTCTTAAACATTCCCCCCCCCTTGTAAGTGCCGTCTAACTTATTAAGTCTGGACTAACATTTTAAGTCTGGACTAACATTTTAAGTCTGGACTAACATTTTAAGTCTGGACTAACATTTTAAGTCTGGACTAAC
>ENA-ORNG01000134-ORNG01000134.1-human-gut-metagenome-genome-assembly--contig:-NODE-134-length-71721-cov-6.061382_pt1 | contig 71721 bp, 79 predicted proteins | sample MGYA00242113_ERZ509018 | MGnify/ENA primary metagenome ERZ509018 (study PRJEB26280, sample SAMEA2338711) | human gut metagenome | biome: human gut; feature: human-associated habitat; material: faeces... | reverse complement strand
CCTGCAGCCATAGCAGTGCTGTCAGGCACGGTATTCTGCCTGTTCATCGGAAGCTTTTCTCCGGTCCTGGGTCTGATGGCCCTCTGCGCATATTTGACAGTAGGCCTTGTGATACCGGTTGCAGTCTCCCGGATGAGCGGTGATGACGGCATGAAGTTCCGAGAAAAGTCAGGACTTCTCAGCAGTTATGTTTTGGACAGCCTCAGAGGCCTGAGCGAGATAATACAGTTTGGCAGCGGCCGGGAAAGACTGGAGAAGATGGGCCGCAAAAATGATGGACTTTCTGCAGATGAGGCGAGGATGAAAAGAAATGCCGGGATAAATGCGGCGCTTACCAATACTGCCATATTGTTTTTTGACATGGCAATGCTGGCAGTATGTGCGTTTTTTTACGCAAACGGTGCCGTCGGAGCCGACGGGCTCCTGATACCTGTCCTGTGCCTCATGAGTTCATATGGCCCATTTGTGGCTCTTGCCAGCCTTGGGAGTACCATTCAGAATACCTTTGCAGCAGGCAGCCGTGTATTGGATATACTTGAGGAAAAACCTGCGGTTACAGATGAGATGGGACATACTCCTGTGACTTTTGACGGGGCTAAGGCAGAAGGAGTGACATTTTCGTATGACGGGGAAATTCCGGTGCTCAAAGATGTCTATGCAGATATCAAAAAAGGTTCTGTAGTCGGAATAACAGGCAGGAGCGGCAGCGGCAAATCTACTCTCCTTAAACTTTTCATGCGCTTTTGGCGTGTGCGCCGGGGCAGTATAAAGATATCAGGAAGAGATGTGGATCACATAAATACAGATGATCTGAGGGATATGGAAAGCTATGTCACACAAGAGACCCATCTTTTCCGTGACAGCATAAAAAATAATCTGAAGATCGCCAAACTGGATGCTTCCGATGAGGAAATGGTAATGGCATGCAAAAAGGCTTCTGTCCATGATTTTATCATGGGCCTGCCACAGGGATATGATACGCAGGTAGGAGAGCTGGGCGATACCCTTTCAGGTGGTGAACGGCAAAGGATAGGCCTTGCAAGGGCCTTTCTGCATGATGGTGATCTCATGCTGCTTGATGAGCCGACCAGCAACCTTGACAGTCTGAACGAAGCGGTCATCCTCAGATCCCTTCATAAAGAAAGAGGCAATAAGACTGTGCTGCTAGTTTCCCACAGAAAATCCACCATGAAGATCGCCGATAAAATCTATTCTGTTGAAAACGGGAGGATGAGCTGATGCGAAGCCGTGCAGCAGACAGGCGGCAACAGGAAAAACAGATAGTCTCGCTGATGATATCCATATATTGCCGCAAAAGGCATGGAAGCCGGGGAGGACTATGTCCCAAGTGTGCTGCCCTGGAAAAATATGCAGCTGAAAGAAGCGAGCGATGTCCTTTTATGGAAAACAAGACATTTTGTTCAAACTGCAAAGTACATTGTTATTCACCGGAAATGAGGGAAGAAATAAAAAAAGTAATGAGATTTTCCGGTCCGAGGATGATCGCATATCACCCGGTAATGGCCATAAGACATGTTAAAGAGACGAAAAAAGAAAAGAGACGGCGGGAGGAAGAAAAATGAAGATCAAAAAAGCGGTTTATATGGGATTGGGTTTCGTGGGACTGGCTCTGGGGGCGGTAGGAGCTGTGGTACCGCTGCTTCCGGCGTTTCCATTTTTGCTGCTGGCAGCCTTTGGCTTTGCAAAAAGTTCTCAGAAACTTCATAACTGGTTTATCGGGACGAAACTTTACAGAGAAAATCTGGAAAGCTTTGTTAAAGGCAGAGGAATGACATGGAGGACAAAAATAAGGATAATGGCGACTGTGACCATTGTCATGTGCATAGGGTTCATGATGATGGGGCAGGTACCGGCAGGCAGGATGATATTGGGGTTCGTGTGGGCATTCCATATACTATATTTCATTTTCGGGATAAAAACCCTGAAAGAGGATGGTAGTCCATCAGCCAAAAGGCCGGCCATTGAGGAAGCAGCAGACTGATGAGAAGAAAAACGGCACAGAAAGAGAAAAAAGGTTTTTATGCTATTGACAAAAGGGAAGAGAAGTATTAAGCTATGAGTTAGCGATAACTAACCAACTGGCGGCATATGGCCGCCGAGGATTTTTTCAAAACAACGAAAGGCAGGGTACGATAATGAGTAAAGTAGCAGTAGTATACTGGAGCGGGACTGGCAACACTGAAGCAATGGCAGAAGCCGTTGCCGATGGCATCAGGGAAAAGGGCGGTGAGGCCGTCATACTGACCGCAGGTGAGTTTGACCGTTCAATGATCGGAGATTATGACAGCATAGCTTTTGGCTGTCCGTCCATGGGTGATGAGGAACTGGAAGAAAGTGAATTTGCTCCGATGTTTGAGTCATGCGAGCCTGATCTTGCCGGAAAGAAGATCGCACTTTTCGGTTCATATGGCTGGGGCGACGGTGAATGGATGCGTAAATGGGAGAAAACATGCAAGAAAGCCGGGGCCGTTTTTGCCTGTGACTTTGTGATCTGCAACGATGCTCCCGATGATGATGCTGTGGAAAAATGCAGAGGGCTGGGAAAAGCTCTCGTTTAAAAACTGGAAAATGAAAAAACGCAGGGCTTGCAGCTTTAAAGCCTTGCGTTTTTCATTTTGGCCGTTATTTGTATAGCGAGATGATCTGTCAATGGGCAGCTTTCCTGACCGGGTGGCGTACCACCGTTTTAAGCCTGCTCACATGGCATTTTCTCGGATCGCTCAGATAGATTTCGTGGTGGAATCTTGTATCGGTAATATCCAGTTCGTACCCGTTGGCTTTCATATAGTCGTGCATGAGATCAACGGTGGCAGGCTCATCGTCATAAGAGCCGATGTGCATACACTGGACGCATAGTCCCTCATCATAGGGAAAGAACTCAACTTTGGAAAAATCTTGTTTTTTCTTTTTCGTCGCTTCCTGAACTGCCCACTCAAAATCTTCCTTCGTTACAAAATCCGGCAGCCGGATCATAGAGATAAAGTGCATATCTTCTTTTCTGGCGTAATCAAGTCCTCGTGTGTTTTCCTGCCACCAAAGTCCCTCAAGGGGCGGCACGACATATTCAAAGAAGCCCTCGATCTTATGTGTCCCCTTGTAGCTCATCTTTATGGTAAAGGCAATGCCGTACAGCAAGGCGATTGAGCTTTTGTATTCTCCGTTTTCCTCATTGGGATTGCCTTTGCCACGGACTGCGATGTAGTTCATTTTTGGAATCTCGATGATACCGGGCTTGTTCTTCGGCATATAAAATTCCTTGTATTCTTTCTTGTAATCAAAAGCCATTTTGCTTACTCCTTATCAGTCCAATATGTTATCACATATATCTTCCTGTTCAACAACTTAGGATTTTGTCATCATCAAAACAGTAAATTCATTACCGACATCATCGTTCCAGCTTCACATTCTGCGTAATCAAGAGTATTGTCTGGATATAAATACACTTTTGAAAATTCTTTTGCCTTTTCTTTTACTTCATCGCTAATAATTACCGAATTACAGTTCTTGCAATGTAATACAGGTGCGTTTATGACTTTTATAGTTTTTCCGTTGATGGTCATAGAAAATCCGCCAGTTTCCGTGTGTAGTGTGTTATGGCATTTTATACATTTCATTGTAAACCCTCCTTGAGAAATACAAATTTTCTAATCTATGTATTCTACTAAAGTCGTGGTAAACCGTTTTTATAGTCAAATACGATCGTTTTGTAAATAGAATTTAGATTGACGATCATAATGTATTCCTCGTCCGTTTCTTTGACCGCTATAAAGCCAGCTTTTCGATATAGCTTTACTGCATAATTGTCCTTTTGAACAGATAAAGAAAGCTTCGCATAACCGGCAGCTTTTTCCGTTGACATCATTTGCGTGAGTAATGAAGTTCCGATTCCCATACCCCTGTACGCTTTAAGGACAGACATTGCAAGCGATGGAGTATTATCATCAATATGTCCGTAATCGTTCATAATTCTTGCCCATATTGCTCCAACAATATTGCCGTCAACTTCTGCAATCAAAGCCTTATCGTGTTTGCTGTTTCCAAAGTCTGCAATATATACTTGCAATTCGGGACAAGCTATCACTGATTTAGGCGGCGCAGCCGTACCATCCGGAATATAAATTGCTTCGTACAAAAAATCACTGAGCAGACTATATTCTTCCTTTCGCATTTCCCTTATAGAGTAGCTCATATTTTACTCGTTCCTTTGTCAAAAAATAGCCTTACCGCATACAGGCATTAACAAATTTCATAGGTACATCCATTCGCTTTGCAACCTGTTCCGGCGTCATTCCACTATCCAAAAAGCGCTTGCATACGACCTTCATATTCTCTCCGACTTCGATAATATGCTTATCCGGATCATAGAAGCGAACGACTCGCTGCCCCCAAGAATGTTCCATAATCGGGTGGACATATTCAATATCATATTCCTTCAGCTTATCAGTAAACTTGTCAAAGTCATCTTCCTCAAAATAAAGCTCAAAGTTGTTGCCGCCAAAAGAAATGTCACTTGTACCAATAAATTCCTTATATGTTTCAGCCGTTTGCAGGGCTAAGCCACCTGTCAGTGTCTTATTTGCTCCAAAGTCCATAATGATATGAAGTCCAAAGACTTTTTTATAAAATTCAACTGATCTGTCTATATCGGTCACTACCAACATAGGATTTTTCAACTTCATTCTAATTTTCTCCAAAACACAGTATCGTTATTTCCGATTAGGCTTTCTTTTAATAGCCAACAGTTTCATATAGTCATCGAACTCATAAGTATCAGTCGGCTCAAACATTACCCATTTCCCGTCACGATAAGTTGTTGCTTCATCATATTGCCTGCAAACGGGATCAGAAAGAGTTTCCCTTATCTCCTCAAATTTTACTCTTTCATCTTTTCCAAAGATAATCATAAAACCAAGGCTATTCTTTTTCGCATATAGACTGCAAAGCGTTTTACCGCCTCTGCGATACTTATATTCATAAACCCAGTTCTTACCGCCTGTATTCCATAGCCGTTCCATATCGTATTTTTCATCAATCGCTGAACACAGCTCTTGCCAGACTGCAAACAAAGGTTGTCCGAGCAATTCAGTCATAGTTGACTGAGTAGGAGTATTTTCAAGCATTGTGTTCCCTCCGCATAACAGTATTTGTTTATGACTTGTTCAGATAAGCACTTGCTAATTTATGTACCTGTTTTATTTCTTTTGACGATAAATCCCATTGCTTCAGTTCATTGGAAACCAGTTCAGGATATTTTTTGCTTATATCTTTCAAAGCATTTCCTATTGATTTTCGTACATACTCGCTTTCATCATCTTTGAGAGAAGATAAAAACTGTATTGCCATCTGCGGATGCTCCTTAAAATAAGGGCGGCTTGTCCAAATTCTCAATCCTTCTGATACAGCTCTCCTTGTATTAGCACAATCACTTTTTAGCCATTCCTTAATAACCGGAATCGCTGTTTCATATCCAATAATTTTGCAGTAATTATCAAATGCCATTGCAAGAATTTCCTGCACCTTCCAGCTTTTGTGCTGACTCACGGTATCTTTCAGAAATGATAATGCGCTTGTATTTTTGCAGGCTGCATATCCTACCAAGAAAACACCGACTTCCTGTATCTGAAAATTTTCCGACTGATATAATTCCAATCCCGTAGCGAAACATTCATCAAGCGAATGCTGCTTGTAATAATTTTCAGCTTCCTTTTTCACGAGTTTTAGACTATCTTTTTCAGGTATAACTTCTTTCAAATGTGCTATGAAATTTTCCATTATGTATATTACCCTTTCAAATTATCCAAAGCAGCCGGATTATTTTCGAGGATTGCCCCAACAGTCGGGCAGGTTTCTAAATCCGGGCAGTCTCCGCAGGTGGAAACACCTTTATTTAACGCACACTTCCGAATCCCGCACAGGCTATCACAAAATACCGTTTTTGCCCCATTCATACGGCAGCCTTCGCAGTTAATATGCTCTGGAAGAATCGGGGCGTTGTTTAACTCTGCCCACAGCTTCGCAGTTTTCTCCCGCAAAGCCTGATCGTCATTGACGGTCGCTATGTATGCGTCGCATTTTTCGCAGTCCAGTCCGCAGTATCCGATCATATCTTTCATAGGTTATACGCCTCCTGTCTATTATTCTTCATCATCAATTTCTCGCTCAAAGATCGAATACTTCCAGTCATCAGTTCCGGAAATCAAACGCCAACCCTGTTTTCCATATTCGTTGAGTTTCTCAATATACCGCTCCAGCTTAATATGAACATTAAATGATGGCTCTGCGCTTAAATCAACTGTCATATATTCATACTTCTTCATAACAAACCGCCTTCCTATGTGTAAGTCTTTACGAAAAATTTTTCATTATATCCGCAACAAACTGTGTCTGCTGCTTTCTCAAATACGATTTCACAAAAGGCTTCAGCAGCCATTTCTTCGCTTTTACTTGTTCCGTAAAATCTATCTCTGTTTCATCGCCTTTGGCAGTGAAAATGCCAGTCCAATGACCTGTCATATTGCTGTTTTCCATATCAAATTCCCATCGTCTGTATGGCTCAACAAGCGTCACGGTAAAGGTCGTCGGGTAGCCATCTTTGGTGTATTCAATAAATTTCTTATCGCTGATAACTTCTGCCTTGCTCAAATCGCTTCTCCAAGCTCCATAATTTTCAATATCCAACACCAGATCCCACACTTTTTGAAGTTCGCCGGGGATCAGCGCTTTTATATTTGAAGTCGCCATTTTCACACTTCCTTCCCCAAATCAATCGTATTTTTCGATATGTACCGTTGCAATCGCAGATTGACTCGGCTCTCCGGTAACAAGGTCTTGTGGTGCAGGAATCAACATCATAAATCCGTCCTTACTATATCGCTGTGCATACCCCTGTGCATATGCTTCCTCAACAGAAATGTGCTGCACCTGCCCGATCACCATAGCAGTAATTCCAGCGCCGCTTAAATCCTGTATCTCTTTCAAAGTACATTCCATACTGAGAAACGCCTCATTGATTACAGGTGCGTGAATCGTTTTGGCATTGGCAATCGAAAAGCCTCCTGCCGCAAATTCGTCATCGTCTATTTCGTTGTGATGAATGGTGTTTACCAAATTATCATAATAGCTTATCGGAAGGAAGTTAATGCAAAAGCATTTTTCCCTTTGGATATTGGCGTAGGTATGAGTATGTTGGTACAAGTTACCCATCACGGCGAAGAAGGCTGTCTTATCTCCGTGGAAGCAGCTCCAAGAATGAAAGCATACATTCGGCTTGCCGTTTTCTTTCCAAGTGGTAATTGCAAACAGAACGGTCGGTATTCCTGCCGTTACTTCAAAATGGGAAAATAGTTCAAATTCCTCCGGATAGGCAGGTTTAAAATACTGTGGGAAATCCTTTTCAATCTCTATCTTCATCGCTGTACCTTTCATAATTACAGTTTTTTTACAATTTCGATTGCAATGCGAAGCAATTCATATCGTATATTCTTTTGTGTATTCCAGTTTCGAGAATCCCACTCCTCACCGCTTACATCATCACCTGCATATAATAACTGTGCAAGTGGAATATGATAATAGTGAGATACAGCAAAAAAGGCCGCTGCTTCCATTTCAACCGTTATACACCCTTCGTTTCGTCTGCGTTCAATCATATCTGGAGTTTCTCGGTATATGGCGTCGATTGTCCATGTCTTTCCTGTTTTGAATGGAACTTCCATTTCTTTTAAGCATGAAACGACTTTCTCAATGATCTCTTTATGGCATTCTATTTCACGGGAAGGTTCTAAGTAATGATAAGAGGTCCCCTCATCCCGAACCGCAGAGACAGGAACAATGATCTCCCCAACCTTGCTGTCATTGGTTAAGGCTCCTGCTCCGCCACAGACGATAAATGTTTCACATCCCATTGCGTGCAATTCTTCAAGTGCTACTGCTGCGCCCGGTCCACCGCAAAGCGCCATTGTAATGCAAAGTCTGTCTGTATCGTTTGCGTATTCGTAAATCGGTATATCAAATACCTCCGAGTTAAGGTGACCAATGATCGGAAGCTTATTTTCTTCTACAAATCGCTCTAATTCCTTCCTCAAGTAGGTGATCACACATTTTTTCGGGAGACTTTCCGGCAGAAAGCTTGTCGGATGAATGATGGGATTTTTATTGGTATTAAATTCACATATGGGGTATTGATTTTTTACGATCATATTGAACCTCCGTAAATTACTTCTCGCTTATAGTCTTTATCTTACTCAGATCTCCGGTAACAAGGTCTTGCGGCGCAGGCATAAGCAACATAAATCTCTATTTTCATCGCTGTCCCTTTCGTAGATCATAGCTTTTCTACATCTTCGACATAGATGGAAACTTCGCCGCACTTCGGACAGATTGCTACCTTCGGCTTGCCGATCCTGCCGCCGAACAGCTTGTTTTCGTCCGATGACATTATAATTCCGTATCCTGCGCCTTCTACCTTGATGGCGCAGTTTTCTTTCATTTCCGTTCCACATCTGAGACACTTTCTCATAAATAAATCCTCCGTTTCTTTCTATGGATTTCTGACAGCAAAGCCGTCCCGTTATGTTCTCAATCTAAATGTTTTCGGCGCAAGGCGGTATACCAAAATGCTGACGACAATGCTGTAAAGCACACAGATAACAAGCGTTATTGCTTCTAAATCATAATGTTCTGAAGACCACGATTTTTAGAAGAACTGATTCATCCGTTTTTTTACGGAAGCACCGTAGCGGAGCGTTTTGTAGGTCGTTACGCTTATCTCGAATATGGTAATTGCCACGATGAAGATAAGCAGTCCATTGGATACCATATCAGCGTTCCAGTAGGTGAGAAATTTTGCTCCCGTATCTACATTATCGCCTAATACCCGTTCAATCTCAAGTGCAAAATTCGGATTCCAAATGGGTAAAACCTTTAACACAACGATGCTCAATACAATTTGAAGGACTCCGCACACGATATTACTGATCATTACCAGTCTGCAGTAGACACCGACAATCAAGCGTAATATCTCGTCTGCGAGACCGATCAGCAGACTCAGTATAAAGGCGGGAAGAACGATGCCCCATTGTTCCAGATTGAAAATGGGCACAGTCATTACGGTTTCGTCTTCTGTAAAGAACGCAGCAAAGAAGTGAGGGGCAAAAATCAGCAGTACGCTAAAAATAACGATAAATATAATGCCTACAATGCTGTCACCCCGACTTATGATTGCTTTTTTATCGGGTACAGGCTCTAAGAATTTTGGCGTCCAGCGGGAGCGGGAAGTTGGAGTTTTGCTTTCTCCCGACAGACTTTCTAAGGACCATTTTTCTGCCTTTTTCAGCTCGAATTGAACCTTCTTCCGTTCCATAATGGCAAAAGTCAAGGTCACTGCACCGAATGCGGACACACAGGACAGAACAGCATCAGTAATTCCGGTGATCAGACCGTCTACAATGGCTCGGATAATAACAGAAGTAGAGTTCTGCGCGGTAATCGTAGGTATTTCTCCTATTGCATTGATCAGGGAAATAGCCAAAATCGGTATGGCAGCACAGATTAAGACGACTTTAACAAACCACAGATAGGTGTCAAAGTATTCCGGGCCTATCAGATATCTTTGGTCGCTCTGATATTGTTTTGCGAATTCAGCAGGATCGCCGAGTTCAGTCAGAACCTCTTCCATAGAGCCTTTATCCGTATACATATCGCTGATCAGCTCTTCCAGCTCCATACGCACTTCATCTCGCTGAGCTTTGGGAAGCCGGCGAATTACCTGATAAATATATCGATCCATATATTCCTTTCCATTTGGCGTCATGATTCTTCCTCCCTCAATAACCGTTCCATTCCGGCAGATAAGTTTTGCCAGTATGCTTTCAGCTTCTCATAAATTTCCGTTCCGTATGTTGTCCGCTGATAATACTTTCTCGGTTTTGCGCCACCGGTTTCCCACTTGCTTTCCAAAAGCCCCTGATTCTCAAGCCGGCGAAGGAGAGGATACAAGGTGTTGGGGTCAATGGCAACGCCTTTTTCTTCCAAGCTCTGTACCAAAGCATACCCATACTTCGGTTCTTTCATCTGGCTGAGTACGCTAATTGTCAGTGTGCCTCTGCGAAGCTCCAAAAGCAAAGAGGATAATAAATCTTTTTCTTCTCCCATCAGCGTCACCTCCTAATGTCATTATACTGTATGTCATACTGTATTGTCAATATACAAATAAAGTGTTATTGAAAGCACGCAACCAATCCGAACACTTTTTGTCAGCGTCTGTTGGTAGAAATCCGGAAAGAATGCGATATAATATGAGCAAGGAGGCTGGAAATACATGAAAAAACAAACAAATATGATTTCTCGGAATTTAACTGCGCTGCGGCAGTATCATAAATATTCCCAGGAAGAAGTGGCGGAAAAAGTCGGCGTGACCCGGCAGGCCGTGGCAAAGTGGGAGTCGGGTGAAACGGTTCCCGATATCCTTAACTGCGATGCTTTGGCAGAGCTTTACGATGTCTCGGTGGATACCCTTATCCACTACGACCAAGAGCAAGAGCATATGCCCATACCGCCGCGAGGCAAGCATCTTTTTGGTACGGTTAAAGTGGGAGAGCGAGGGCAGATCGTTCTTCCCAAAAAAGCACGGGACCTTTTCCATATCAAGCAGGGAGATCTTCTTGTGGTACTGGGAGACGAAAACCCGGAAAGCGCCGGTATCGCTTTGGTGCCCGGAGATACCGTACTGCGCAATATCGCTTTTCTGCGGGATATGCTAAGCGATGAAAAGGAGGAAAATCTATGACAGAGCTTTTGCAGGTTGAGCACCTGAGCAAGCAGTATCCGGGGTTTACATTGCAAGACATTTCTTTCTCAGTAAAGCCTGGGCGCATTATGGGACTGATCGGCAAAAACGGAGCAGGCAAAAGTACAACACTCAAATCCATTCTGAACATGGTGCGGCCAGAATCCGGAACGGTCACTATGCTGGGAAAGGATTTTTATGCGAATGAAAAGGAATGTAAGCAGGACATCGGCGTTGTGTTTGGAGGGATTGACTTTTATCCGCTGAAAAAGCTCTCCGCCATTACCGCTGTTACCCGGCGGTTTTATAAAGACTGGGATCAGGAACGGTATAATGATTATCTCCGCCAGTTTTCTCTGGATGAGGACAAGCAGTTCCGGTCTCTTTCCAACGGAATGAAGGTAAAGTACCTGCTGGCATTAGCATTATCACATCACGCCACCCTTTATCTTTTGGACGAACCGACTTCCGGGCTGGATCCGGTTTCAAGGGATGAGATCCTTCATATCTTCACCCGCATCGTAAAAGACGGAAAGCGATCCGTCCTGTTTTCCACCCATATTACTTCTGATCTGGACCGATGTGCTGATGACATCACCTATATCCAAAACGGAAAGGTCCTGCAGAGTGCAGACAAAGATACATTTCTGCATTCATTTGAGCACCTGAAAACAGCAGAAGATACCAACCCGCTTACTTTGGAGGAGATCATGCTGCGTACAGAAGGGAGGACCTTAGATGAAACTGCTCTATAAAGAACTGATGCTTGCCGCCCATCCCACATCTATTGTCTTTGCATTTTTGGGATGTCTTGTGGTCGTGCCGGCATATCCTTATACTGTGATCTTCATGTTCGGCTGCTTAGCTCCCTATATTACTTTCCTTTATGCCAGGGAAACCAATGACGCCTGGTATACCGCCATTCTTCCTGTTACCAAGCGGGAGAGCGTGAAGGGAAAATGTCAGCTGATCGTTTCCATCCAGCTGTTCCAGCTGCTGATCTCCATTCCTTGTGTTGTTCTGCGGGGAATCCTCCAAGTGGAGAGCAATCCGGTCGGGATTGACGCAACAGTGGCTTGGTATGGGCTGGGGCTTATCATTTACGCTGTTTTCGATCTGGTATTTTTTCCGGCCTATTATAAAAACGGGTATAAAGCCGGTAAAGCGTTTGTGATCGCTGCGGTGCCTATGCTGCTGTTAATGGTCATCGTGGAAGGGGCAGTCCATATTCCGGCGCTTGCCTGGCTGGACAGTTATGCTGTGCAAGATCAGCTGAGGCAGCTTCCCATCCTGCTGATCGGGATCGTATGCTATATAATACTGCTCTCAGTGGCATACCGGATTTCTGTGAAACGATTCGAGAAAGTAGATTTATAAGGAATTCCGCCTGTGAGATCATCAGGCGGGATTTTTTGACTGTTGATATTTTGGACTTGACAATGAAGGACATGTGTTTCCCACATTTTATGAATTATGATATAATTAAAAACAATAGATATCGATATGGACAGGCAGATAGTGAAACTGTCTGCTGGGGGTGGAAAGGTATAATAAGGAACAGGTGAATGGTGCATCTTGCCTGCCGATGTAAGCCTGACAGAAAAGGAGGCATTGTCATGGGACTTGACATCTATGCCGGGACGCTGACCCGGTATTACTCACACAACTGGAAAACCGTTGTCCAGCAGTGGGCTGAGGAAAACGGATATACATTTCAGAAAATCACGCCGCAGGGCGAAGCTGCCGACGATGGGGAACTTAGCCCTGCTGAAGTACAGGAAATTGTGGAGAACTGGCGGGATAAGATCCTGAACGCCATTTCTCAGCCGGACCAGCCCGCTTACACTCCATGGACGGAAAATAACGAAAAGCCATATTATACCGATAAACCAGACTGGGACGCATTGGGAGCCATGCTGCTGGTGGCCGCCTGTCATACTTATGGGGATACTGTGCCGCCAACGGTGGAAAAGGGATGGAACTTTGGCGAAAACCCGCTGATCGTCCGTCTTGCGAAAGATAAAGAGAGAATGTGGTCGTTGTTTCGCGGTGCCACATGGTGGCTTCCTCTGTCGGACAGTTTTATGTTCCGAGGTCCGCTGCCCAACGATGACACTGCCGTTATAGGTACGGCGGGCGGACTTAGAAAGGAGCTGGAGAAGCTGAACCGGTTGGCGTGGCAGGCTGATGAGGATACCATCCTTGATTGGGCAGATACGGAGGGGTATCCGGCAGACGGCACCATAGGGCCGGATGGACAGTACAGCAAAGCAGACATTATGGAGCATACCGAGTATGATACGGACTCCCTTGCCAAATTTGCCTTTTCCATATTCTGGCGTGCAATGAGGTTTTCGGAAGAACAGCAAGTTCCCATCCTGCTGGACTTCTGATGATAAACTTTGAATGATCTGAGAACTCAAAGGATGACGGCGGACGGCACCGCAGATTTTATGTATAATAAGGAGGCAGACTTATGTGTAATGAAAAAGAATTTACACAGGCAGGCTTTGACGCCATTGCAGAGGCAATGCACCAACTGTATCCCGATCAGGAGGGCCTTTACTATGGCACGGTCATACCGTATTTCCTGGGAGGGAGCGATCCGCTGGATGGCGTGGAGGTCTGGAAAAGCCAGAAAGGTATTCCTCACTGGCATTATGTGACCTATGGCTTTACCGAACTGTATGAAAAAGAAAGCGATGATCCCAGTGTGAGCGGTTATGGCTTTGAACTGACTTTCCGGCTTAAGCGTGGCGACGAGGTCGAGCCTCCGGCATGGCCCATCAGCTTGCTGCAAAATCTTGCCCGCTATGTGTTTTCCAGCGGTAATGTGTTCGGACCTGGGCATCATATGAATGCAAACGGGCCTATTGCTCTGGAGACGGATACCAAGCTCACCGCTTTAGGTTTCAGAACAGATCCGCAACTGGCGGAGAAGGACACTCCCAATGGGACAATGACATTTCTGCAGGTCGTCGGTATCACAGAAGATGAGATGAACTCAATGATGTGTTGGAATGGAGAAAAGTTTTTAGCGGCCATGGAAGAATATTGCCCGTTATGTGTTACTGACCTTTCCCGCAGCTCCATGATGGAAAACTCTGATTTTTACAGAGCCTGGCAGGAAGGGATGGCAAAAGACGGCTCATCCACCGCATTTCTTTATATGGATGAACTGGATGTGCGTTCAGAAAACGGCCATATTACGATCCGCATAGGCGCCGGACATGACATTACTGCTGCTGATATGTTGAAGGCGAGAGTAGGCAAGGGACGAACGCTGCTTATCCAGAGCAGGGAGAATGCTGTTTTATTCAGTCCGGGAATGGAGGCAAAGGTAACCGAAGAGGATGATATGGTCACATTAACCTTGCCGGCAGCCGCCTTGGAGGAACTATGCGGTAGACTCCAGTCCCATGCAGGCATTTATCCGATGACAGCATCTCCTGTGACCATCGAAGTGGTACCGACAAAAATCAAAGACGCAAATGGAAATGTGATCAAAGTGATAGGATAGGGTGGAACTTTGTCAGCACTTTTATCCGGCGCCATTTTTATTTCCATGGGAGCAGGGCTTCCGTATGGATGCAGGGTGGCAGATATGCTGCATGGCATATTTAATCAATCCATAGATGAGAAAAATCCATCTGGATAACAAGGCGGGATCTCATCCGTCAGGGGAAAGATCTGCCCGTGAGGACAGGAGACAGCACTTGGTTATCTGCGGTGGATTTTTTGTGTCCTCAGGATTGTCCGGACTGCGCCTGTAAGGCAGATCATGCTCCACATCTTGCCGGTACAGTAAATCTGCATAGAAGCAAAGGAAATATCGGACAGCATTCTTTATACATCATGTTCAGTTTTTTAAGATCAGCATTGACAAAACTGTTATAACTGTATATACTGTACCTATACAGAGAACACAAAGGAGGCGATCTGGTGAACATATTCATAGATAATAAAAACGGTGCACCAATCTATGACCAGATATATACGCAGATCAAAGAACAGATAATAAACGGAACTTTGCAGGAAGACGATCCGCTGCCTTCTATCCGCAATCTGGCAAAAGATCTGAGGATCAGCGTGATAACGACCAAACGGGCGTATGACGAGCTTGAAAAAGAGGGGTTCATATATACCATAGCGGCCAAAGGCTGCTTTGTAGCTGCAAAGAATGTTGAGCTATTGCGGGAGACAAATCTGAAAAAGATTGAAGAACATATGGAGCAGATCGCCCGGCTGGCAGTTTCCTGTAACCTTACAAAAACAGAGATCCTTGAAATGTTCGATTATATGATGGAGGAATAAAACGATGAATGCTCTTGAGATCAGAGATCTATGCAAATCCTATCCCGGCTTTTCACTGCAAAATCTGACCCTTACATTGCCCCAGGGCTGTATCATGGGTCTGATCGGTGAAAACGGCGCAGGCAAAAGCACGACCATTCGATTGATCCTTGAAATGGCACAGAAAGATTCGGGAAGCATCAGGATCCTTGGAAAAGACAATACCGAAAACATTGCCCTTACGAAAGAAGATCTGGGTGTTGTCCTGGATGAGGTTGGATTTCCGGAATGCCTGACCCCGCAGCAAGTGGGAAATATTATGAAAAATACTTACCGCAACTGGGACCCGGATGTATATAAAAAGTATATGAAAGAACTGGCTTTGCCGGAGAACAAAGAATTCAAAGAGTTCTCACGCGGTATGAAGATGAAACTGGGTATCGCAGCAGCGCTGTCTCATGATCCCAAGCTTCTTATTTTGGATGAGGCGACCAGCGGACTGGATCCGGTCATCAGAGATGAGGTCCTTGACATTTTCAGTGAATTTACGCGGGATGAAAACCACGCAGTTTTGATGTCGTCTCACATCGTGAGCGATCTTGAAAAAATCTGTGATTATATCGCTTTTCTTCATAAGGGCAGATTGCTCCTCTGTGAAGAAAAGGACAGGATAATGGAAGAATACGGGATCTTCCGCTGCTCCGCAGACCAGCTGGCAGAACTCGATCCGGCAGCAGTAAAAGGAAAAAAGGAATCCGCATACGGTGTTGAAGCCATTGTAGAGCGGGATAAAGTTCCGGCGGCTCTGCAGCTTAGTCCCGTTGATATCGAACAGCTATTTATTTTCATGGTTAAGGAGGCCGATTAAGATGAAAGGATTACTTCTGAAAGATTTTTATATGGCGATGAAATATTGTCGCGCATATGTTGTGATCGCAGTGGTGTTTTCTCTTTTCTCAATCTGGGGCAATACATCGTTCCTTATAGCATATCCCATATTGCTGGCGAGCGTTATCCCTGTCAACCTGATATCCTATGATGAAAAAAGCAAGTGGAGCAGTTACTCTGGTGTATTTCCGTATTCCAGGCAGCAGCTGGTATCGGTCAAATATCTGATAGCTCTTATTGCGCTGGCTTTTGCAGTTATACTCGCATTGGCCGGACAGATCGCAAGAATGGCGATAAACAATGCCTTTGATGTGGATTTGGTGCTTTCTTTGGTCGCATTGCTGCCGGCGATGGGAATTTTGGCGCCTTCTTTGATGCTTCCTGCTATTTTTAAATTCGGTGCAGAAAAAGGACGCATCGTGTTTTATGTGATAATCTGCGGTTTTTGTGCTGTCTTTGGAGTTCTGGGCGCCATTGGAGAAGAAGCTGATCTGGCCAATTTGATGATATCCATGCAGTCCTGGCTCATTCCGGTCATTACTTCTGTATCCGTTGTTTTGCTGGCAGTATCGTGGCTTCTTTCCATAAAGGTATACAAGAAGAAGGAGATATGATCTGATAGACCAGTCAGGATTTATCTGGGCCAACGACAGAAATTTTAGTGGGAGAGAAATGAGATGAAAAATAATCACTGCTGTCCAAAATGTGGTTCAGCAGAAATCAAACGCATTCCTGATAACGGCAGATATGCGAGCGGAAATAATATCTATACGACCACAGTCACCTTGTTCGGGAAAATACCTGTTATCCGCTATGTATGCTGTAACTGCGGTTATGTGGAAAACTGGGTAGAAAAACCCAACGAGCTGGATAAGATCCGCAGCTTTTTTAACGGAAGATAGGATGATCTCATGTTGGCTATGGGGAAATTTCCATACACGGGATGAAAGCTGATGGCATTTGGATCAGCTTGCCAATATGGCGGTAGTTACCGGAATGGTGTTTAATGTACTGGCAGCAGGAGACATAGTATATTACATATTTGATGTGAAAAACAAAAAGAAAAATAAGAAAGAAGTGGAGTAAGATGAAAACGATTCTTTATCATGCTAAAGTATACCTTGAAAAGGGGCGCTATGCTCAGGCTGTTCTGATAGAAAACGGGGTCATAAAAAAGGTAGGATCAGACGAAGAGATCCTCAGCTCAGGCGGTGATGCAGCACATATCATAGACTGCCGTGGCAGGACTCTCATACCGGGTCTTAATGATTCTCATATGCATTTTATGCAGTTTGGCGAGACGCTGAACCAGGCTCAGATCGATGGAGTCACATCCATTGACGAAATGATCCGGATTTGCAGAGAGTTTGCGGAGAAACATCCTGAAAGGGTCAGGAACGGTATGCATGCCATAGGCTGGAATCAGGATCTTTTTACGGACGGCGACAGACTTCCGGACCGGCATGATCTGGACAAGATCAGTACAGAATATCCTATAGTACTTGAAAGAGTGTGCGGACATATCGTTTCAACTAATACAAAGCTCATTGAAATTCTGGGAATAGACGGAAACTCACCTCAGTTTCCGGATGGAGATTTTTTGATAGGGGATGACGGCTATCCAAACGGTATTTTCACTGCAAACGCCTGCAATATCGCCAAGGCCATAATTCCTGATTTCTCAATGGAGGAAAGAAGGCAGATAATGCTCGATACCATGCAATATGCTGTCTCACATGGATTGACCAGTATACAGAGCAACGATGTGGGTACCACATTCATGGATGGACCTGCCGCTTTTAAAATGTTTCATGACATATATGATAATGGCGAGGCTCTGATCAGATACAGGCATCAGGTATGCTTCAACGATATCGAAGCTTTTGCAGATTATCTGGAAAATGGTGAATTTGCCGAAGGCAAGTATGAAAAAGACTCATGGCTGACCCTTGGACCTTTGAAACTGTTTAAAGACGGCAGTCTTGGCGCCCGAACAGCTTTCATGAAGAACGGATATGCTGGGGACAGAGACAATCACGGCCTTGAGTGGATAAAACCCGAAGAAATGGAAAAGTACTGCCAGATGGCCAAAGAACACGGCATGCAGGTAGTGACTCATGTGATAGGCGATGAGGCGATTGAAAAGACCATCGATTGTTATGAACACGCTTTTGTTGATGGTGAAAATAAACTGCGGCACGGGCTGATACACTGCCAGATCACAGACCAGAAACTGCTGGACAGGATTGCTGAAAAAGGTATTTTGGTGTTTGCCCAGCCGATCTTCCTTGATTATGACATGAGCATCGTTGAGGAACTCTGCGGTAAGGAACTGGCGTCAACTTCTTATGCTTTTGGTACTTTGATCAGAAAGGGCGTACACCTTTCTTATGGTACCGACTGTCCGGTCGAAGATTGTAATCCTTTCCCGAACATATATATGGCTGTAACGAGAAAAAACAGAGAAGGACGGCCGGAAGACGGTTTTTATCCTGAAGAGTGTGTTGATGTGGAAACCGCAATAGATGCATATACCATAGAAAGCGCTTATGCTGAGTTTATGGAAGACCGCAAGGGCAGGATAAAGGAAGGATATTATGCAGATGTGGTCCTTCTGGATCGTGATATATTTACAGTCGATCCTATGGAGATCAAAGATATACTGCCTGTCATGACCATGGTAGGCGGCAAGATAGTATATAAAAATCATGATGAAATGTAAACGGTGATACAGCAGACTGTCTGAGACCGGCTGATCCCCACGGGGCGCAGCCACAGACAGTCTGCGGGCAGAAAGCTCAGGGCAGCAGCGCGGAAAACCAGATAGGAGATCTTGCCGCCGTTCCGAACATGTTAGCAAATCCGGAGCATCGGATACAGCCTGCAAGGATAGCAGATGCATGTATCAGAGGAGATGCTGCTCATTGCCGGTGCAAAATGCGCTAAGATGCCCGTGATCCAAAAATAATAATATGCGATCGTGTTAAAAGGTCGGCGCTAAAATGAGCGTTGGCCTTTAACTTTTTGGGGATTAAGATGATGCTGAATCTGGTGTTTAGGGCGGTTTTACGCCGGAACGCCAGTTACGGCGTCCGGGTTTTTTCGTGAGGTTTTGACCATTGAGTGTAGGTTTTGCCCATTGGGCCTATTGGCAATTCCGGTATTTTATGCTAAGATAAAATATGTATATTTGTGCCCGGGCAAAGGAGGAACAGCATGAAGATAATTCTCGACGGCATGGGCGGAGACAATGCGCCGGAGGCCATAGTAGAGGGAGCAGTTCTTGCTTCAAGAGAAATTGAACACCAGATCCTTATAATAGGACAGGAAGAAAAAATAAGAGCAGAATTGGATAATCACAGATATGATGCAGATAAGATATCAGTCATAAATGCAACAGAGATCATATCCAATGATGAGGCCCCCGTAAGGGCTGTAAGATCAAAAAAAGATTCATCTATCGTCAGGGGGATAAATATGGTCAAACATGGCGAGGGAGATATCTTTATTTCTGCCGGTTCCACAGGAGCCCTGCTGGCGGGAGGCCTTTTCATACTGGGAAGGATACAGGGGATCGACAGGCCTGCTTTGGCATCAATTTATCCTATAATAGGCGGCATACCGTCTCTTCTGGTGGATGCCGGAGCAAATGCAGACTGCAAGCCAAATAATCTGCTGGAATTCGGAATGATGGGAAGCATTTATATGGAAAAAGTCCTGGGAAGAGAACAGCCGCGGGTGGGCCTTGTGAACATCGGAGCCGAAGCGGCCAAAGGCTCTACCCTGACAAAAGCAGCATATGACCTGCTTGAACAGAGTCATCTGAACTTTACAGGCAATGTTGAGGCTAGAGAAGTACCAAAGGGAGCATGTGATGTTATCGTCACAGATGGATTTACCGGAAATGTCCTCTTGAAACTTACCGAAGGTCTGGCATGGAATATCCTTCAGGTCATCAAGCAGAGATTTACAGACGGTGTGAAAGCCAAACTGGGAGCAGCGCTTTTACTTGACAAGATCAAAGGACTGAAAAAAGAATTTGACTATTCAGAATACGGCGGAGCGCCGATCCTGGGAGTAAGAGGGCCTATTGTAAAGATGCATGGATCCTCCAATGCCAATGCCGTAAAGAATACTATACTCAAAGGAATACCATATGTCAGCGAGCATGTTGTAGATAAGATCCAAAATTCTGTATTGGAGATCGAGGAGATAACATTAAGTGAGTATTAACGAATTTGAGCAGATGATAGGATACTGTTTCAGGAACAAGAGACTGCTTGAGAGAGCCCTTACCCACAGCTCATATAACAGAGAAAAGAATACTAAGCATCAGGACAATGAAAGGCTGGAATTTCTTGGAGACGCTTTCTTTGATGCGATAGTCAGCGCTGAACTCTTTCAGAAAATGGAGAAAAGTTCAGAAGGACAGCTGACCAAAACTAGAGCCAGCATAGTATGCGAGGAGTCCCTTGCCGCAGCCGCAAGAAAGATAGAAATGGGAAAGTATATCTTAATGGGACACGGCGAAGAGGTGACTGGAGGCAGAGAAAGAACTTCCACACTGGCAGACGCCATGGAAGCAGTCATAGGGGCTCTTTACCTTGACGGCGGGTATCACCGGACAAGGGATTTTGTGCTGCGTACATTTGCAGAGACCATTGAAGCGGCTGTCCAGGGGAAGCTTTTTTCAGACTACAAGTCTGAGATCCAGGAGGTGCTGCAAAAAAGAGGACGCAGCCGTATCATCTCATACGAGATTGACAGGGAAGAAGGACCAGACCACGACAAGACTTTTTTTGTACATCTTTCGTGTGACGGTAAAGTTTTAGGAGAGGGCAGCGGCAAAAGCAAAAAAGAAGCGGAGCAGAATGCCGCCAAAGCCGCCCTTGATACTTTAAAGAGGAGCGAAAAGTAATGTACTTTAAAAGACTGGAGATGCACGGGTTCAAATCCTTTGCCGAGCCTGCCGTCATAGAATTCCATGAGGGAGTCACATGCATAGTCGGGCCCAACGGCAGCGGAAAGAGCAATATCAGTGACGCCATACGCTGGGTACTTGGGGAACAGAGCCCTAAAATGCTCAGGGGAGGCAAGATGGAGGAAGTCATCTTTGCAGGCACAGCCAGCCGCAAATCCAGAGGCATGGCTGAAGTTACTCTTGTCATAGATAACACGGCAGGGATCCTGCCAATAGATTACAATGAGGTGGCCATAACAAGGCGCATGTACAGGTCAGGAGAAAGCGAGTACCTTATCAACAACAACCAGTGCCGTCTTAAAGATATAAGAGAGCTGATAATGGACACCGGCATAGGTGTTGAAGGCTACTCAATCATAGGTCAGGGCCGTATAGCGGATATCGTGAGCAGCAAGCCTGAAAGCAGGAGGGAAATATTCGAAGAGGCCGCCGGCGTTGTCATGTACAAAAGCAAAAAGGCTGAGTCTGAGCGTAAACTTTCATCTGCATCAGCCAATCTTGAAAGAGTAAACGATATAATAGGAGAAATAGAAAGCCGGATCGGCGGTCTCAGGGAGGACAGCCAGAAAGCCCAGGAATATCTCAAACTCCGGGACCGTTCAAGAGAACTGGAGATAAACATAACTCTCAGGAGCGTAGAAAAACTTGAAAGCTCCAGCAATGCTGCCCGTCATGATATAGATGATGTCAGCGGCAAAATAGGAGAACTATCTGCAAAAAAAGCCCAGATAGACAGCTCTGTAAACAGCAACCGCCAGAAGGCCGATGATCTGGACAAACTTGGAAGCCAGGCAAGAGATAAACTTCTTCAGACCGTTGAAGAAATAAGCGACTTGACAGGAAAGAGCCGTGTTGACAATGAAAGACTCGGCGCACTTGCCAAAGATCTTCAGAGAACAGAAGAAGAAATCGAAGCCTTTAAAGAAAGGAAGCTCCGGGAGGACCATTCTGCCGGTGAACTCAGGGAACGGGACAAAGAGGCGGCAATAAAGCTGAACAGAACAGAACTCCTCCTGCAGGAAAAGATCACTGCCGCAGCCCAGATAAACGCAGAGGTTTCACAGCTGACAGAAAGGATAGATGAAAACAGAAATTCCATGTATACCCTCTATAACCGCAGTGCGGCCAAAAGATCAGAGGCCAGGAGCATGGAAAGCTACAAAGCATCTCTTGAGCAGAGAAGGGAACAGATAGCGGGTGAACAGGCCCGCTTTGAACAGGCTAAAGCCGACAGTACGGCAGACATCCAGCGGCTCAGTGAGGAGAAGGCAGCCTGCGACAAATCGGCTGAGGAACTTGCAGGCCAACTGCATAAACTGCGTGCAGAAAGACAAAAGACAGAAGAAGGTATAAGAGAGAACGAAAGGCAGATCAGCCACCTGAGCATACAGGAAAGCAGGGACACTGCCCGCATGAAGACCATTGAGGAAATGGAAAACAACTATGAAGGATACAGCGGGGCAGTCAGGTTCATAATGAAAAGAGGCATGAAAGGCATAAAAGGCGTAACCGCCGATCTGATGACTGTGCCGTCAGGCCTTGAAACAGCCATCGAAACCGCCATGGGAGCTTCGATACAGAACATAGTATGTGAAAAGGATGACGATGCAAAAGCTGCCATCAGAGCACTGAAAGAAAATAAGGCCGGAAGGCTGACTTTCCTGCCTGTAGAATCCATAAAGGCAGTCAGGGCGTCTCTGCCTGAAAATGTCAGGAACGCAGAAGGAATGAAAGGCCTTGCGTGTGACCTTATAAAATTCGATAAACGATATGGAGACATATTTACTTATCTTCTCGGAAGGGTTGCTGTGGTAGGAACTATGGATGATGCCGTATCCCTTTCCAAGAAAACCGGCAGCGGTGTACGCTTTGTCACCCTTGAAGGGGAAGTGGTCAACGCCAGCGGAGCAATGACAGGAGGCAGATACAAAAATAACACTGCAAACCTGCTGGAAAGAAAAAAAGAAATAAATATGCTGGCGTCAAGGATAGAGGATCTGAAAGCCCATGCGGCAGAGGCAGAAAAGAGGCTGAAAGATCACAAGGCAGACCTTGAGCAGCTGGTTCATTCAATAAAAGAAAAAGAAGCAGCAGCGGACGATCTTAAGATGACCGCAAGCCAGCTTGCCGTAAAGATACAGGCGGCAGGCGCTGCGGCTCGTGAAACAGAAGACAGCGCCCAAAAACAGAGAGAACAGCTTGTCAATATAGAAAAAGATCTTGAGAAAGCGTCCGCAATGGAAAAACAGCTTTATGACGAGGCAGATCTTTGTGACAAAGAAGCCGATGAAGCCAAAGCAGAAGCCGGACGGCTGATGGAAGCATATGAAAAAACCAAGGCTGAAGCCGACAAAGCCGCAGAAGAGATCACCGCTGCCAGGATAGAAAAGAACAGACAAGACAGCGAGCGTGATAACATACTAAGCCTTCTCAGACGGGTAGAGGACAGCATAAAAGAGCTGGACATCCAGATCGGAGAAAAGGAAAACCTGCTTGAAGCATATGTCAATGAAAGAAATGACATAACATCAGGTTCGGCAGGCCTGGAAGATAAGGTAACTGCAAAATCCAAAGAAAGAGACGAGCTTACAGAATACATTTCCAGGGTAACTGAAGAAAAATCTGCCATTTCCGCTGCCAATGAGAAGCTTGAAGCAGAGCAGGAAGAACTGCGCCGGCAGCTTAACGATTATCAGGACCAGAAATACCGCCAGGAGATCAGGCTGGCAAAAAATGAGACACAGCTGGACACCCTCAAGGAACGGCTCTGGGAGGACTTTGAGATAACCTATCTGCAGGCGCTTGAGATGCGAAAAGAGGATTTCGTCATGTCGTCAGCCCAGAAAGAGAGCAGGGAAATAAGGGAACGCATAAAAGAACTGGGCGATGTAAATGTGGGTGCGATCAAAGAATATGCCCAGGTAAGCGAAAGGTACCAGTTCCTCACAGAACAGAGAAAAGACATTACCGAGGCCATGGATCAGCTTCAGGTCATTGTGGATGACATGGAAAAGACCATAAAGACCAAATTCAAAAGCAATTTTGATCAGGTAGTGATAAATTTTGAAGCGATATTTAAGCAGCTTTTCGGCGGAGGCCATGCGGAGCTGAGACTGGACAACGAGGAGGATCCACTGTCGTCAGGCATTGAGATAATCGCACAGCCGCCCGGAAAGAAGCTGCAGAATATCAATCTGATGTCCGGCGGCGAAAAGACCATGACCGCCATAGCGCTGATGTTCGCAGTGCTCAAGACAAGACCTACGCCTTTCTGCATACTTGACGAGGTCGAGGCGGCATTGGATGACAACAATATCGACAGGTTCGGAAAATATCTGCGCAACTTTAAAGATATACAGTTTGCCATCGTTACCCACCAGAAAGCTACGATGGAGCATGCCGATGTTCTTTACGGTGTGACAATGCCTGAGCAGGGGATCTCAAAAGTGATATCCCTGAGAATGGGAGATGATTTTGAACTGTGAGCTTGATATGCGGCTCCCGAATGGGATGGACAGAAAGGGGGATATATGTCGCTTTTTAAGGAAAAAAAATCTTTTTTCGGCCGTCTGTCCGAGAGGATAAGCGATGTGATAATGGCAAGGGCCGAAGTGGATGAAGAGCTGATGGATGAGCTGGAGGAAATACTCATAACCTCTGACATCGGCATGGAGACCACCATGAATATCATGGAAGAACTGAGAGATACAGTCAAAAATCAGTATATAACACAGCCGGAAGGCGTAAAGACAGCCCTCAAAGGGATAATGACCCGGCTGGTTGACAAGGGCGAACGGAACCTGATTTCCGGCGAGACACCGCTGATAATACTGGTCATCGGCGTCAACGGCGGAGGAAAGACTACCACCATAGGAAAACTGGCTCACAGGTTCAAACAAGAAGGAAAGACCGTCATGCTTGCGGCCGCCGATACTTTCAGAGCCGCCGCCGCAGAGCAGCTTTCCATCTGGGGGCAGAGAAACGGTGTCAGTGTCATTAAGCACGGGGAAGGCGCCGATCCGTCGGCCGTCATATATGATGCTATCCAGTCGGCAAAAGCCAGAAAGGCTGATGTCCTTATCTGCGATACGGCAGGCCGCCTGCAAAATAAAAAGAACCTGATGGCTGAACTGGAAAAGATGAACCGTGTCATAGAAAGGGAATATCCTGATGCGGCCAGGGAGACCTTGCTTGTGCTGGACGCCACTACTGGCAAGAATGCCGTTTCTCAGGCCCAGGAATTCAGCCAGGTGACCGACATAACCGGGATAGTGATAACCAAACTTGACGGCACAGCCAAAGGGGGTATAGCGGTGACCATCGCTGACGAATTCGACATGCCTATCAAATTCATAGGCGTGGGAGAAGGCATAGATGACCTGAAGGCCTTTGTGCCGGAAGAATTTATAGGAGGAATTTTCGATGAGTAAGCCTGTAGTAGCCATAGTAGGCAGGCCGAATGTTGGTAAATCGACTTTTTTCAATAATATAATCGGACAGAGGCTTTCTATTGTGGAAGATACGCCCGGAGTCACCAGAGACAGGATATATGCTGAGACCGAATGGAATTCGGTGCCTTTCGCCCTTATAGATACGGGAGGCATTGAACCGCGCAGCAATGACATAATACTTTCCCAGATGAGACAGCAGGCTCAGATCGCCATGGACATGGCCGATGTGATCCTCTTTATAGTTGATGGAAAAGAGGGCCTGACTGCTGCCGACAGGGAAGTAGGCATGATGCTCATGCGCACAGGAAAGAGGGTCATCCTAGTGGTCAACAAAGTAGACAAGCCATGGGAGCTTCCCGGAGATTTCTATGACTTTTACGAGCTTGGACTTGGAGAACCCATTGCAGTATCTGCTGTGAACAAATTGAATTTTGGAGATGTGCTGGATGAGATCGTGGAAAGCTTTCCGAAGGACATGGAACCTGAGGACGAGGACACCATCAAGATCGCAGTAATAGGCAAGCCAAATGTGGGAAAATCCTCTCTTGTCAACTGCCTGCTGGGAGAAAACAGAGTGATAGTTTCTCCTATAGCCGGCACGACCAGAGATTCCATAGATACGCCTTTTGAAAAAGACGGAGAAAAATACATGCTCATAGATACCGCCGGCATAAGGCGCAGGAGCAAGGTAAATGAAAATATAGAAAAATACAGCGTGGTCAGAGCCGTTGCAGCCATCGAAAGGTGCGATGTGTGCCTGCTGATGATAGATGCAGCCGAGGGCCTGACAGAACAGGATAAGAAGATAGCCGGGATCGCTCATGAATCGGGCAAAGGCATAGTAGTGGCCGTAAACAAGTGGGACCTGATCACCAAAGAGACCAACACCATGCGGGATTACAAAAAGAATCTGGAATCGGAACTGCTGTTCATGTCCTACGCTCCTGTTATTTTTATTTCCGTAATTGAAAAACAGAGGATAAACAAGGTCATGGAGACTGTCAGGTATGTGGCGGAAAACAGAGCCATGAGAGTCCCTACAGGTCAGCTCAACAGCCTTATCACAGATGCGGTCATGATGAAGCAGCCGCCGTCGGACAAGGGAAAGAGGCTCAAGATATACTATGCTGCCCAGGTAGGAGTAAAGCCGCCTCTTTTCAGCTTCCAGATAAACAAGAGGGATCTTATGCATTTTTCATATGCCCGTTATCTGGAAAATAAGATAAGGGAAGGGTTCGGCTTTGACGGGACTTCCATAAAATTCGTGTTCAGAGAAAAAGGCGAAAAGGAGGAATAAGGATGGATGTCATTAAGTTTGTCATATGGGTAGCCGCAGCATATTTCATCGGAAATATCTCTCCGTCCATAATCCTCGGAAAGCTCAAAGGCGTTGACATCAAAAAAGAAGGCAGCGGCAATGCCGGCACTACCAATGCCCTTCGGGTACTAGGCAAAAAAGCCGCAGTCATCACTTTGGTCATAGACATAGGCAAAGGAGTTTTGGCTGTGTACCTGGGAAGCAGGTTCGGCAACGATGAGATAGCCATGGCCTGTGCTCTTGCCGTGTTCTGCGGCCACATCTGGCCGTGCCTGTACAGCTTCAAAGGAGGCAAAGGTGTTGCTACGGCCTTTGGCGCACTTTTGGCCGTAAACTGGCTAATGGCTTTTCTGGTATTGTTCGTGGTAGCTGCAGGAGTTCTCCTGTCCCAGCGCATGTCGGTCGGCTCATTGCTTGGTGCAGTTTCATTCCCGCTGATATGCTGGCTCATAGAGCGTGACTTTATTTATATAGGAAGCCTGATGGCCTTTATCGTACTGATAAAGCATATACCAAATATCAAGAGGCTCATAAAAGGTGAAGAACCTAAATTATTCAGCAAGAAAGAAGAAAAGAATGAAAAATAAGATCGGGATAATCGGTGCAGGAAGTTTTGGAACTGCCCTTGCGATACTCTTAACGAACAAGGGCCATGATGTCTCCCTCTGGGGCAGAAAGAAATCTCTCATGTCCCTTATGGAAGAGATAAGAGAAAACCCTCATTATCTGCCCGGCGTCAGATTGCCGGAAACTATCAGGATAGCCTACAGCATGAAGGAAGCATTGGAAGGTGCGGAAATCGCGCTGTTTGCTGTACCGGCTCAAAGTTTCAGGAGTGTATTTTCTGCCGCTTCTCCTTACATAAGTACAGATATGACAGTGGTAAATGTAGCCAAGGGCATCGAAAAAACAAGCCTTATGAGGCTTTCTGAAATCGCCGGAGAGATACTTCCTGAAGTTCCGTATGTCACATTGTCAGGTCCTTCCCACGCCGAGGAGGTGGCGCGCCAGCTTCCGACCATCGTAGCAGTTGCATCCAAAGACGAGACCTCTGACAGGAAGATACAGGAAATCTTCAATACTGACAGGTTCCGTGTATATACCAACGACGATATAACAGGTGTTGAACTTGGCGGGGCGCTGAAAAACATCATAGCACTGGGCGCCGGTATTTCTGACGGTATGGGATTTGGTGACAATGCAAAGGCGGCCATGATGACAAGGGGTCTTGCGGAAATGTGCAGGCTGGGTAAAGCTATGGGCGCCAATGAAAGTACATTTTCCGGAATAACAGGACTGGGAGACTTGATCGTCACATGCACCAGCATGCATTCTCGAAACCGCAGATGCGGTATGTTGCTGGGAAAAGGAGTAAAAGCTGACAAGGCCATAGAAGAAGTCGGCATGGTGGTGGAAGGAATTTCTACTGCTGAAGCAGCGGAAGCTCTTGCACACAGATATAATATTGAAATGCCCATAACTGAAAATATATGCGCTCTCATCAGGGACAAGATAACTGCAGAAAAAGCAGTTGATGCTCTTATGGGCAGAGAGATGAAAAACGAGATGTTTGGAGGATACAGAGCTTGAAGCAAAACAGGACATTTCACATAACAACTTTCGGGTGCCAGATGAATGAACATGATTCTGAGATCATGGCAGGACTGCTGATTGAAAACGGATATGTGCAGGCATCCTCAAGGGATGAAGCCGATATAGTCATCTTCAATACCTGCAGTATCAGGGAAAACGCTGACAAGCGCTTTTTTGGCACACTGGGCCAGCTTAAGCACAGGAAAGAACAGGAAAAGGAAAACTTTACCGTATGCGTATGCGGCTGCATGATGCAGCAGCAGCACATTACAGACACCTTAAAGGCCAAATACCCCTGGGTGGATGTTGTGTGCGGCACCCATAATTTCCATGAGCTTCCTAAACTGCTGGAAAATTTATACACTGAAAAGAAAAAACAGTTTGACATATGGCCTGACGGAGGTATAACAGAAAACCTGCCGGCGGAACGGCTGTTCAGACATAAAAGCTTTGTAAATATAATGTATGGATGCAATAACTTTTGCAGTTACTGCATAGTTCCCTATACCAGAGGCCGTGAGCGCAGCCGCAGACCACAGGACATACTGAGGGAAGTACACCATCTTTCCGCCGATGGAGTAAGAGAGATAACGCTTCTGGGACAGAATGTAAATTCATATAAAGGCGAGGAAGCTGACTTTACCGATCTTATTTATATGCTGGCTGAAGTAGAAGGCATTGAAAGGATCAGGTTCATGACAAGCCATCCAAAAGATCTGTCCGACAAGCTGATAGGAGCGTTCAGGGACTGCGACAAGTTATGCAAGTACATACACTTGCCTGTCCAGTCCGGCTCGGATGCGGTCCTCAAGGCCATGAACAGAAAGTACGACCGGAAACGGTATTTCAGTCTGGTTGAAAAGCTCAGGGACGCTGTACCGGACATAGCCATTTCAACTGATATAATCGTAGGTTTTCCGGGAGAGACTGAAAAGGATTTTGAGGATACCCTGGATCTGGCAGAAAGAGTCGGCTATGATTCGGCATTTACTTTTTTATATTCCATGAGAGAGGGTACTCCTGCGGCCAAATCTCCGGATCAGATACCGGAAGATATCAAACACAGCAGATTTAACCGTCTGGTCGATGTGATAAACAAGTCTGCGGCATCTAAGAACGCAGGATATATCGGTTCGGTAAAGGAAGTACTGGTGGACGGCAGGAGCCGGAATGGTTCTTCCGCATGGGAAGGGCGGACTGACAGCTTCAAACTTGTCAATTTTCATGGCAGAGATGGGCTTGAAGGTAAACTGGTGAATGTCAGGATAACCGGCGCCAATACTTTCAGCCTGACAGGCGAGATTGCCCAATAGCGGGGCAGGAGGACCGGACAGACTGGCCTTTCCTCCAGGAAGATAGCCGCTTTCTGCAGAGAGGCTATCTTGTTCTTTCATGGAGCGGCCAGCAATGTTCAGCAGGATGATTGATCGGATTTTCAGGAGAGTTGATCAAATGTTCAGCAGGAGGGTGTCCATACCACCCATTTTGACGAAAAAGTAAGTTTCAGGGGGAGCGCCTCCACCGATCTTCATATTTTTAGGCTATTCAGGGGGATGACTTCCCCCTGTTTTTTATTGTTTAGAAGATATAGGGGGAGCAGAATATGGAGTATTGGCATATAATCCACATTTCTAATAAGGGAGACCAGAGAAAATGTAAATATATGGAAGAATGATCCCCCCTGAACTGCGAAAAAACATATTTTCAGGGGGAGTGGCTCCCCCTAATCTTCGTGTCTGATGTTTTTTAGGGGGCCCACATACACCGCATTTGGTCAGTACAGGGGAACCCTGTTCACCGCATTTGGTCAGCACAGGGACCCCCTCGCACACCGCATTTGGTCAGCACAGGATATCAGTTTTTCCGGTGTAAAACAGAGGCGACCTTCGTCCAGTAAGCGCAGAAAAAGTGAATATTCCGTCTTTACGCTCATATATTTGTCTTATCAGGACGATTATGCGGAGGGGTTATATGATAAGCACATCAATTTATCAGGATATTGCCACAAGGGCCGGAGGAGATATATATGCAGGAGTAGTCGGGCCGGTCCGCACAGGAAAATCAACATTTATTAAGCGGTTCATGGATGTACTGGTATTTCCGAATATGGCAAACCCTTATGAAAAAACAAGAGTAATGGATGAACTGCCCCAGAGCGGAGAAGGAAAGACCATAACTACCACTGAACCGAAATTCATACCTCCCGAAGCCGTCAGGGTCAACACTAAAGGAGGAGCCGGATTCAATGTGAGGCTGGTAGACTGCGTAGGCTATCTTGTACCAGGTGCGCTGGGCAACATGGAGGACGGAAAGGAGAGAATGGTCACCACTCCATGGTTTGAGGAACAGGTGCCGTTCAGCAAGGCGGCAGAAGTAGGAACGGAAAAGGTCATAAAAGATCACTCGGTCATAGGGATAGTCGTCACGACTGACGGAAGTTTCGGAGAACTGCCAAGGAACAGCTTTCTGGAAGCAGAGGAAAAGACTGTGGGGCAGCTGAAAGAACTGCACAGGCCGTTCATTATAATACTTAACTCAGCAACGCCTCAAAGTGCCAAGAGCAAAGAACTTGCAGCAGAACTGGAAGCAAAATATCAGGTGCCTGTACTTCTTGCAAACTGCCAGAAGATGTCAGAGGAGAACTTTGATGAACTGTTTGAAAAACTCATATACCAATTCCCCGCCTCAGAGATCAGGTTTGACTTGCCGGGATATCTTGACGCCCTGCCGGAAGATCACTGGATAAAGGCTACGATGATAGAAAGTGTCAGAAACTGGATGGACGGATTTGAAAATATCGGCCAGGTGATGGAAAGCTGCAATGACATAGCTGATGGCAGAGTGGTAAGATCAGCTAAAATATCATGGGCAGACATGTCAAAGGGCATAGTAAGCATAGAACCCAAGTTGGAGCCGTCGCTGTACTATAAAGTGATAGAAGAGCTCATGGATGCACCGGTCAGCGGGGACAGACAGCTTTTTACGCTGCTCAGGGAGTACACTGAAGCGAAAAGGGCATATGATAATATTAAAGGAGCGATCGAACAGGCCCAGACAACAGACTACGGGATAGTGGCTCCGAAGCTTTCTGAAATGGCTCTTGAAAAACCTGAAGTGTTCAGACAGGGAAATAAATATGGCGTGCGTATGAAGGCCAAGGCCCCGTGCCTGCATATCATCAGGACTGACATTTCCACCGAAGTCTCACCGCTGGTGGGTACGGAAAGCCAGTCGGCAGAACTAGCAGACTCCCTTACTGGCCAGTTTGAAAAGGGAGGCGATGAGATCTGGGATACAAATCTGTTTGGCAAATCCCTGAGAGAGATGGTAACAGAACAGATGGAGAGCAAAGTCAACGACATGCCCGAATCGCTCAGGGGAAAGATACAAAGATCGCTTCAAAAGATCAGCGATGACGGAAAGGATTACTTTATCTGCATAATTCTTTAAAATCATCGTATCACTTTTCTGCAAATACACATAATATCCTGTATGGAAAAGAAATCACCTGTGTGTACGCAGAAAAGCGTCATTCTGGTATCGGCTGCAACATCATTTATAACTACTTTTATGGGAAGTGCCCTGAACCTGGCAGTACCAGCCATCGAAAGGGATTTTCAGACGGGCGCCGCAGAAGCAGGCTGGATAATAACGGTTTATATGCTTACATGTGCGGCGCTTACTGTTCCCTTCGGAAAGATCGCTGATACCGGCAGAAAGAATCTTATCCTCAGATGGGGGATATTTATCTTTACATTGGCTTGTACAGCCGCTGCATTTTCTTTTAATATGGCCATGCTTATAATTTGCAGGGCAGCGCAGGGTGTCGGAGCTTCTATGATATTCAGCACCAATATAGCTGTCCTTGTCAATTCAGAGGAGGAAAACCGCCGTGGAAAAGCGCTGGGATATGTCACATGCGCAAACTATGGGGGACTTTCTGCAGGACCTGCCGTGGGCGGAATCCTAAACCATCATTTCGGGTGGCGTTCTGTGTTTGCAGTCTCGGCAGTCATAGGAGCGGCAGCTTTTTTTGTGGCTCTGAAAAAAATGCAGGACAAGCCTTATGGCGGAAAAAATGGTGACAGACATATGGATATGACAGGCATGGCCCTTTATATGGGATTTATGATCCTGGTCATGTACGGACTATCCGAACTCCTTTCGTCTGGTGCCGGGCCTGTCTTGCTGGCAGCCGGCATCATCATGATGATCTTTTTTGTTAAAAGGGAGACATCGGTAATACGCCCCATGTTAGATATAAATGAATTTGTCCGGAACAAAACCTGCGCTTCCGCCAGCCTGGCGACAATGATGAACTTTGGCTCAAATTTTGGACTGACATACCTTCTTTCCATCTATATGCAGGGGGTTATGGGCATGGATCCGCAGCAGGCAGGCCTTTTGCTCGTAGTGTCGCCGGGTATAATGTCTGTTCTTTCTCCTGTAATGGGAAAGCTTTCTGACAAGTATCCGCCCAGGATCCTGTCGTCAGCGGGCATGGTCCTGTGTATTGCCGCTCTTTTGCTTGGTGCATCCATGGCGGGAATCATGGCAAAAGACAGCGATATTTGGCTCACTGTGCCGGTATTGGCGCTGTCAGGTCTTGGACTTGCCTTTTTTGCGGCTCCCAATACCAAAGAGGTCATGTCATCGGTGAACGCCTGCGATCATGGGATAACTTCATCGATCCTTGCCACAATGAGATCGGCGGGACATACTTTAAGCATGGCTGTCATTACCGGGATAATAGGAGTATATATGGGGCAGGAAAGCCTTGAAGGGGCAGATCCCAGGATCGTGGCAAATATAATGAAGATTTCCTTTTTTATTTTTGCCGGCTTATGTATACCTGGATTTTTTATGGCGCTGAGGAGAAAACCATGATATAATTATATAATCATTGCAGCATTAGGTTTGAAGCGAGGGGAAATGGAAACAATTTTAAATTTTATCGTAGGAATGTATGAATCATCGATCGCTCTTTATGTGATAAATATCTTGCTGATATTTACAGTCATTTTTAATGAACGAAAAGCTCCGTCGGCAACGCTGGCGTGGATAATGATACTTACATTTATACCGATAGTAGGGTTCATCTTTTATCTGGTTTTCAATCAGAACCTTTCCAGGAGCAAGATAAGCAGACTTACGGAAAACGAAAAGCTTGTGGCCGGCGGGGCTCTGCGCAAGCAGATGGTAGCCATGGACAGAGGCGAATATGAATTTAATTCCGAGAGTGCAGTGCGCTGGAAACATCTTATCAAGCTCAATCAGGTATATGGAAAAGCTTACTATACTCAGAACAACGGCATAAAGCTCTTTACAGACGGCAAGATGCTCCTTGAGTCTATAATAGAAGACATTGAAGCGGCAAAAGAAACAATAAATGTGGAATACTATATACTTAAACGAGATAAGATCGGCAGGCGCTTCATAAATGTGCTTACGGAGAAAGCCGCTCAGGGCGTACAGGTACGCCTTCTTTTGGATGCTCTGGGCAGCCGGTACATAAACAAGGGTTTTCTTAAGGATTATCTCAATGCCGGAGGCAAAGTGGGATATTTCTTCAAGCCCAAGTTTATATTCTTCGGGGTAAGATTCAATTACAGAAATCACAGAAAGATAGTCGTCATAGATGACAAGATCGCATATACGGGCGGTTACAATGTGGCCAAGGAGTATGTGGGAGAAAAGAAAAAATTCGGATATTGGCGTGACACCCATGTAAGGATAGAGGGAGAAGCCGTCTACGACCTTAACGCCCGTTTCATAATGGACTGGCGTTTCACCACCAGAGAAAAGCTGGAAGCGGTGCCTGCGGTATTCCATGAAAACAACAGCGGCGACAAGGGCATACAGATAGTTTCAAGCGGACCCGACGGTCCAAAGGAAGAAGTCAAGAGGGCGTTCATGCGCATGATAACATATGCCCAGAAAAATGTTTATGTCCAGACTCCTTATTTCATACCTGACAGCAGCATAATCGAATCCCTCAAAATGGCGGCGCAGTCGGGTATAGATGTAAGAGTGATGATACCATGCATGCCGGACCATATATTTGTATACTGGGCGACATACTCTTATGTGGGAGATCTGATCAAATCAGGAGTAAGAGTATTTATATATGACGAAGGTTTCCTTCATGCAAAGACCCTTGTTGTAGACGGACAGGTGGCGACCGTAGGATCCACCAATTTTGACAACAGGAGTTTCAGGCTTAATTTTGAGACCAACGCTTTCGTGTTTGACGAAGAATTTGCGCAGCTCATGGAGAGGACATATGAGAAAGATATGGAGAACGGCCATGAGCTGACGGTAGATGAATATGAAAAGCGCAGCGTGCTGATAAAGATAAAAGAGTCGATCGCCAGGCTGCTTTCAGATATATTGTAAGGAGAAAAAAAGATGAAGTTTTATTTGGCTTTGTGGCTCGGTAAGATCATAAATCTTCTCATAAGGATGATCGATAAGAGCCGCGGCAGTAATCTGTCAGGCGAGAAGGCCATAGTGGTCGATCCGCAGATGATAAAAAAGTTTAAAGGTGTTGACTGTTCGCGAATGCTGTTCATAACCGGCACCAACGGCAAGTCTACAACAAATAATCTGGTCTATCATATCTTTCGGGAAAACGGGTATGATGTGGTATCCAATCTTGAAGGCGCCAATCTGATGGCAGGCATCGCAACGGCACTCATCAAGCGATCCAGCATATTTGGGCGGATAAAAGGCGATTTTTTCATCTTTGAAGTGGATGAGCGGTATCTGGCTTCTGTCTATGCTCTTTTGCCTGCCGAGAATATACTTGTGACCAATCTGCAGAAAGACCAGGTACACAGGAACGGCGACCCGGATTTCATTTACAGAAAGATAAGCCCCGTTGTGGAAAAGGCCGCCAGAGTTTTCCTGAACGGAGATGAACCGCGGAGCTTTGCACTTTCTTCACTGAACCCGTCCTATGTGACCTATGGAGTGGAAAAGCACAGCGAAGCTTTTATGAAAGATGGAACATTTCCGACCATGGCCTGTCCTGTATGTCATGGCAGGATAGAATTTGATTATTACAACAACGACGGCATGGGAGGCTTCCGGTGCCTGTCATGCGGACTGAGACAGGGAGAGGCCCGGTACAGGGCAGAAGATATTTCTTTTGCGGACAAGACATTTACCGTCGATGGCACGGAATTTAACATGCCGTACGATATACCTTACATGCTCTACAATTATGCGGCTGCCATAGCGGTGGCCAGGGAAATGGGCGGCATACCTATGGATTCAGTTGCCGGTGCGTTCAAGAATTTCAAGAATGTGGGCGGCCGTTATGAAGTTCTGGAATTTGAAGGTAAGACTATAAAATACATGCGGATAAAACAAGAAAATCCTGAGACTTTGCAGACCAGCCTCAACATCATCGCCCAGGACAAGACGCCAAAGACCGTATGCCTGGGAATGGGACATATCCCTGATGTCATACCAAGCTATACCAATACTTTCTATACTTTCGACTGCGATTTTTCAGGAGTGACAGAAAGTAATGTGGAAGATTATATGTCATTTACGGAATATGTCTGCTATGATGTGGCAGAAAGGCTTATCTACGCAGGTGTTCCCCGTGAAAAGATAAAGATAATGAACACCGAAGACGGAGATGTGATATTTGACGCAGTCAGGAACGCCAAGACCGACAACATATATCTCATAACATGGATCCACACTTTCCATGACCTGCAAAAGAAGGTAAACCTCAAAGAAAAGGAATAGACCCAAATGAAAGAAGAAAAGAAAAGATTAAAGATCGCATGGCTTTTTCCGGATATCTTGTATCTCCACGGAGAAAGGGGAAACATACTGGCGCTGGAACGCTTAGGAGCAATGATGGGACTTGAGACAGAGGTCGCAAAGATCGATGACGGCATCCAAGATTTTGAACCCATGGACTATCACATCATCTTCTGCCCGCCGGGGGAGATGGTATCTATGCCCGGTATCATAGAAAGGCTGAGACCTCACAGGGAGGAACTTGAAAACTTCATCGACTCGGGGCGGGTGCTGCTTGTGACCGGAACCAGCCAGTGCATTTTCGGAGGCAGGACAGAGCGCAGCGACGGGCCGGATTTTGATGGCCTCGGCATCATAGACTGTGATTACAGAGAAAGAAAACTGGTCTACGGAGATGACCTGTGTATCAGGACAGACTACTGTGCAGGATATGACCAGTGCTTCGGAGTACAGATACAGATGATGGATATAGCCAGCAGGGAAAAAGAACTGGGGACTATAATATACGGGTTCGGAAACAATGAAGGCTCTGCCGAAGGCATCGTAAAGAAAAACTCAATATTTACAAATCTTCTTGGGCCGGCCCTCGTTCTGAACCCATGGCTCACTGTGGAGATGATAAAGCGGGCGGCTGCGGCAGGAAATCTCGAAATATCCGAGACGGACATAGATATGGATCTGGAAATGAAATCCCTGGAAGTCAAAAAAGCTTTTGCCTTGAATAAAAAGACAAATCTAAAGAACAGAGCTGTAAGGTGATCTGCCTACAGCTCTGTTTATTTGTGATACAGATATTGTAAGGCCCTGATATCTTACTGGGCAGGTATGCAGAGCTGAGTGCCTATGAGCAGGTTATAAGGGTCTATGTTGGGATTGGCCCTCATAAGGCTGTCGAGCTTTATGCCATGTTTTCTGGCTATTAAGTAAAGAGTGTCGCCGGGAACGACCGTATGTGTTTTGGGACACTGGACAGGAGGCTGCGGAAGCTGGTCCTCGGTGCCGGGGATGCATAATCTGGTGCCTATTCGGAGATTGTACGGGTTGTCAATGCCGTTGACTTTCATGAGGAGGCTTACGGGAAGATCATATTTTTCCGCAATGGAATACAGGGTGTCTCCTTCACTTATGGTGTAAACATCAATACAAACAAGAGATGTCTTCATAAAAAACCACCTTTCTGGTTACGCTAAACTTCTTTTATTACAATATATTATTTTAAACCGGCGGAAAATGTGCTAAAATATATGAATAATCTGAAAAAAGGGGAAAAGGATGAAAAATAATTTTAACGGAATGTTCAGGAATGTCAATCCCGCCATCCTGATAGTCATTGCCGCCCTCATAATCAACAGGGTGCTGTATTCCAACATGAACATAGGCGATTGGCTTTACTCGGAGCTTTTGATGCTGCCGGGCATAATAATCGGACTCACTTTCCACGAGGCAGCCCATGCCTATGTGTCCCACTGGCTGGGAGACCCGACGCCCAAGATGTACGGCAGGCTTTCTCTCAACCCGCTGAGACATATCGATCCGGTCGGATTTCTGGCGCTGATATTCGCCGGCTTCGGATGGGGACAGCCGGTGGCCATTGATCCGCGCTACTACAAGCACAGGAGAAGGGACGAACTTTTTACGGCGCTGGCAGGTGTTGCAGCTAATCTTGTGGTCGCTTTCATAGCCTCGCTGATACTCAAGCTGATCATCCGCCAGACATACGGCATCATGTTCGGGGTGTCGGAAACGCTCTATCTTGTGGTATATTACATAATGACCATAAACATAATGCTCATGGTGTTCAATCTGCTGCCGGTGCCGCCTCTTGACGGGTTCAACATCATCACGCAGATATTTAAGCTTGACAGGTACAGCTGGTATCCGGTGGTATATAACAACGGATTTATAATCCTGATGGTACTGATAATATTCAACATTACCGACATGATACTTACGCCGGCCATAAGCTTCTTTATCAACCTGTTTTTCTGATCTTGGGGGATCACTGACCGGGCTTTTTTGGGCCGGTTCTTTTTTACAAAAAATTATCAGCACTCTTTTGTGTTGAGTGCTAAAAAAGTCTTTACATTTGAAATTTATGGGTATATAATATATGAGTGATCAGAAAGGGGATGATTTTTAATGAACATAGAGAAATATACACAGAACGCTCAGTCCGCCATAATGGACTGTCAGAATATAGCAATTTCCGAAGGCCATCAGATGCTTGAAGGGGAACATCTGCACCTGGCCCTGCTCATGCAGAAGGATGGCCTGATACCTAAGCTGCTCCAGTACATGAAAGTCGATGTGACGGCTGTCATCGGAGATCTGCAGGAGGAGATCGAAAAATATCCTAAGGTTTCGGGAGCTGCCGACAACATGTACTCGTCAAGGCGGCTTTCCAAGCTGCTGCTGGACGCTGAAAAGATCGCCGAAAGGTTCAAGGACGAATATGTCAGCGTGGAGCACATGTACCTGGCACTCCTGGAAGAACGGGGTACGCCGAGCACCAAGATCTTCGCCAGATACGGCATAACCAAGGATAAATTCCTTGAAGCTCTTTCCAAGGTAAGGGGCAATCAGCGGGTCACCAGCCAGAACCCGGAGGATAACTACGACGCTCTTTCCAAATACGGCAGGGACCTGGTGGATATGGCAAGAGAGGGAAAGCTGGACCCTGTCATCGGCAGGGACGCCGAGATAAGGCATACAATACAGATACTTTCCCGCCGGACCAAGAACAACCCGGTGCTCATAGGCGAGCCGGGCGTAGGTAAGACCGCCGTAGTAGAGGGACTGGCCCAGAGGATATTGAACGGCGATGTGCCGGAGGGCCTCAAAGACAAGACCATCTTTGCCCTTGACATGGGCTCCCTGATAGCGGGCGCCAAGTACAGAGGCGAGTTCGAGGAAAGGCTCAAGGCTGTCCTCAACGAGGTGGAAAAATCCGAAGGCAGGATAATCCTGTTCATCGATGAGATACACAATATCGTAGGCGCAGGAAGGACGGAAGGCTCAATGGATGCCGGCAACCTGCTCAAACCTAAGCTGGCAAGAGGAGAACTCCACTGTATAGGCGCCACCACTCTGGACGAATACAGAAAATACATTGAAAAGGATGCGGCCCTTGAGAGGCGTTTCCAGAAAGTCATGGTAGACCAGCCGTCAGTGGAGGACACCATCTCCATATTGAGAGGTCTCAAAGAGCGGTTTGAGATACACCACGGCGTAAGGATAACCGACAACGCCTTGATAGCCTGCGCCACACTGTCCGACAGGTATATAAGCGACAGATTCCTGCCGGATAAGGCCATCGACCTGATGGATGAGGCGGCGGCAAGGATAAGGACCGAGATCGACAGCATGCCGTCGGAACTGGACGAGATCTCAAGAAAGATCATGCAGCTTGAAATAGAAAAGCAGGCTCTCAGCAAGGAGACAGACAAAGGCTCCAAAGCCCGGCTGGCCGCTCTTGAAAAAGAGCTTGCAGCCCTCAAAGATGAGAACGCCGCCATGCGCGCCCAGTGGGAGACCGAGAAGCAGGCTATTTCCGAAGTCAAGAGCACAAAGCAGCAGATCGAGGAAGTCCGCCACCAGATGGAGGAGGCCGAAAGAAATTACGACCTGGAGACCCTGGCCAAACTCAAATACGGCACCCTGCCTGAACTGGAAAAGAAGCTGGAGGCCGAAAAGAAAGAAGCCACAGAAGATAACGGCGACAGGCTGCTCAAAGAAGAAGTAACCGAAGAAGAGATCGCAGAGGTCATTTCCGGCTGGACCGGCATACCTGTTGCCAAGCTGGTAGAAAGCGAAAGGGAAAAACTCCTCAAGCTGCCTGAGATCCTCCACAAGAGGGTCATCGGCCAGGAGGACGGCGTGGAAGCCGTTTCCGAAGCCATCCTCAGAGCCCGTGCCGGCCTCAAGGACGAAAACCGCCCTATCGGCTCGTTTATTTTCCTGGGACCTACGGGAGTAGGAAAGACCGAGCTGGCCAAGGCCCTGTCAGAGGCCCTGTTCGATACGGAAAAGAACATGATAAGGATAGACATGTCCGAATACATGGAGAAACATTCAGTGTCGAGACTGGTGGGAGCCCCTCCGGGATATGTGGGCTACGATGAAGGCGGACAGCTGACCGAAGCCGTACGGCGCAAACCTTACAGCGTTATCCTGTTCGATGAGATCGAAAAGGCTCATCCGGATGTTTTCAACATCCTGCTCCAGCTGCTGGACGACGGCCGGCTGACAGACAATCAGGGCCGGACTGTGGACTTCAAGAACACCATCGTCATAATGACTTCCAATATAGGAAGCAGCGACCTGATCGAGAACATGCAGGATGACGGCAGGATCGCACCGGAAGTGGAGCAAAAGGTGACCGACCAGCTCAAGAATTACTTCCGCCCTGAGTTCCTCAACAGGATAGACGATATAATCCTGTTCAGCCCTCTGACCAAGAGCCAGATCATGGATATAATCAGTCTGTCCCTCAAGGGCCTTGAAAACCGTCTGAAAGACCGTGACATGAGCCTTGAGATCACCGACGAGGCGAGAGCGTTCATGGCTGACGAAGCCTACGATCCGCACTACGGCGCAAGGCCTGTCAAGAGGTATCTGCAGAAACATGTGGAGACGGAACTTGCTTCCATGATAATAAGAGGCGATATAGTAGACGGCCAGACCATCCACATAGACAGCGACGGAAAAGAACTGAAGATCACGGCCAGATAATTTGGCATAAGATACAGGATCGGCCCCGGAGCAGCAAGCTCCGGGGCCTGCACATCCCCGAGACCATATCAAGTCTCGGGGATGTGCTGTTTTTTTGCGGTTGGCAGGGGCGGCTTGCAGGGGGCGGGGCGATTCATATGTGTGCGATGTTGGCTTTTTTGAAAATCACCGGGCAGAAAGCCAACATTTTGACGGATCCGGTGTGTCGAAATCTGTCGATGTTGGCTTTTTGCTCTCGGATCCGCAGAACAGGTAACAGTTTTCCGCAAAACTGTTACCTGAAAAGTCTCCGGCAGTTCAAAAAGCCAACATCTCAGAAAAATCCTGAGATATTCGACATGATCCGACACGGTCTGTTGGCTTTTTCTGTTGCCGGTGAGGAAAAAGGCAACAGTCCTGGTCTCGCTCCATGAACACTGGGTGCAGGGGCAATGCGCAGGTCGGACATATGGACGACACCTTGCATTTTGTATAATGAAAACTACCGGATATCGTCAATGTGACCTGATATCGCGGAATCATTATAGTGAGGTGCAACGGATGAAAGTGTATGGATATGTCAGAGTTTCAACTGCGGATCAAAACGAAGACAGACAGTTGGCGGCGCTGAGGGCAAGGCTTGTGCCCGAAGACAATATCTTCTGTGATAAACAGTCGGGCAAGGACTTTGAACGACCCGAGTACAAGAAAATGCTCAGGATACTTAAGACAGATGACCTGATCTATGTGATGAGCATAGACAGGCTTGGCAGAAATTACGAGGAAATACAGCAGCAATGGAGGATACTCACAAAGGAAATCGGTGTAGATATCTGTATATTGGACATGCCACTCCTTGATACCAGAAAGGGCAGAGACCTGATGGGAACTTTTATCGCCGATCTTGTATTGCAGATACTGTCATTTGTGGCGCAGAACGAGCGGGAAAATATCAGAAAACGGCAGGCCGAAGGCATAGCTGCTGCAAAAGAGCGTGGCGTAAAGTTCGGCCGGCCTGAGATAGCATTGCCCGATGGGTTTGAACATGCAGTTGATCTGTGGGAAAGAAAAGAGGTGCCACTGTGTGAGATATTGAGAAAATGCGGCATGAGCGAGTCGACTTTCTATCGCAGACTGAGAGAATACAGACGACAAAAAGAAAGATAGGACTGTCAAAAGGTTGTACTTTATGACAGCCCTATTTCTTTCATAAATATAGCACGCAAAGCAGAAAAAAACAAGTAGTTTAAGCTCATTTCCGGAGCAGGCTGGCACTTTTTTTGAAAAAAACGCCGCTGCCTGGCAGGTGTCATAAAGTACACATTTTGGCAGTATGAGAAAAGAACAAACAACTGGGTAGAGAAGATGAAAGACATGATTTATAGATATATGCGATATACAGAGTTCAGGTATATGCTCGTATATAATTCATTGATATTCAGATATCCCGGCAACTGGCCGGATCAGCTTGAAGCTTTAATATTGAGATATATGCGTAGTAAAGAAAAAGTAACAGAACTTGTAAAATACTGTAGAAAAATTCATCCGGAATGGTCAGAGGGAGGCTTAGGGACAGGTATTGCAGTTATGCTCACACTCATGCTTAAAACTCGCTGCCAATGCTGGACAAAAAAAGAAGACGATTTAGTTTTATGGAATGATAGGAATTGTATAGATTCTGTATGTGTAGGTGTGAAATCAAGTGTGTTTGATGATTATCCATATGAAGAGAATAGACTTAAACACAGAAACATAATTTACAAAGAGAAAGTAGACTTAGAGGCATTGTTTGAGCAGTTCTCCATGTATGAGAGAAAACTATCGGTGCCACTAAGCGTTAAAAAAGAGGTATTTTCATACGAGGATGAGCACAGACTCTTTCTGATACCGGAAGATCATGGGGCGAACTACAATGCTCATGGCGATACTCTGGAGGATTTTCTCATAATGCATTTTAACAATATCTACGATGAACTTGGTACGGAAGATGAAATAGCGAAGTTTGATATAAACAATATCATAAGCGTCAGAACACATCCGAACTCAAATAAAGAGTTTGTAAAATTAGTCGAGCATGACTGCAAAATGCATGGAATAAATAATGCTTTCAAAGGAAAGTCAGATTTATTGGATTAGGAGAAAGAAGTGTTATGAAAAAAATATTATCAATGTTTATGTCTGTTGTTTTGCTAATCGGCGTTATGAGTGTTAATTTTAGCGCATTTGCTGCCACTGATGATCTTTCAGATTATTCTGCGGCAGAAGCAAACGATGAGCTGGGCGCAGCCGAAGCCTGTGATGGACATGTGCTGGGAAACTTCAGCAGAGTTCCGGCGTGTGTGAATGAAAGCGGTGACCTACATATATGTGAAAATAATTTCCCAGACACAAATTTAAGAGAGAAAATCAAAGAGCAATATAGTCAGTACATCGAAAATGGCTATTTGGATAGCCAAGAATGCGAAAACATAGAATATCTCTATTTGAATTATTCTGGCATAGGCAGCCTAAAAGGTATAGAATATTTCACCTCATTAAAGAAATTAGATTGTGCCGGGAATGCACTCACAGAATTAAATTTGAATGCTCTGCCTTCTTTAGTAGAACTAAGCTGTAGTTATAATGCACTTGAGACATTAGATGTAAGCAAGTTAGAAAAGTTAGAACGCCTGTCTTGCAGCGACAATAAATTAACAACTCTGGAGTTGGGAGACACAAAACTTGAATATTTAGATTGTAGCTTCAATCAATTAACAGAGCTTGATGTCGATAAACAAATTTCTTTGAAAACCCTGTATTGCCATTCTAACAACTTATCTGAGTTGAAACTGAGTAGCCTCAGCGAACTACAAGACTTAAACTGCCATTCAAATCAGTTAATAGAGCTTGATGTAAGCAATCTTGAATTCTTACAGAATATTTCTTGTGAATACAATCAACTGAGAAATATAAATGTATCTAACCTTTCTTCATTAGAAACATTATATTGCGGCAATAATAATTTGGCCTCACTTGATGTGAGCGGTTTGACTGCATTAACGGAGTTAAGTTGTGAGTTAAACCAGTTAACTGATTTAAATCTAAGTGGCTTAATATCATTAAACAGTCTATATTGCCAGGAAAATCAATTAAGAAAAATCGATACAAGTGATTTAACAGCCTTGACCGCTTTACATTGCAGCTTTAATCAGCTGACATCACTTGATGTAAGCAATATTCCCTCACTGCAGTCATTAGATTGTGGTTTTAACTCGATATCAAAACTTGATGTTTCTGATAATTCAATGTTGACAGCATTATTTTGCGGCAGCAATCAAATGGTTGAACTTAATGTTAGTAATTTACAGTCATTGACGACATTATGGTGTGATTCTAACTTGATAAGTGAATTAGACATACAAAACAATAAGGCACTGGTAAGCTTAAATTGTAATGATAATCTAATAAGTGAATTGAATGTTGGATATTTGTATTCTTTGGAATACCTTTATTGTAGCAACAATAAGCTAAATAACCTTGATATTCAAGACCTTGTTTTGTTGAAAGAATTAGATTGCAGCTTTAACCAGATTGAAAAATTGGATGTAGAAAAGCTCACTTCATTAACTAATTTAAACTGTGGTGAAAATGAAATAGAGGAATTAGACATTTCCGGTTTAACCATGCTGATAAATTTGAACTGCGGTGACAATCAACTGACTGAGCTGGAGGTAAAAGATTTATTGTCATTGGAACAGCTATATTGCAGTAATAATAAAATAAAAGAACTTAATGTAAGCGCACTATCTTCGTTAAAAGACCTTAGATGCAGCTTCAACGAACTTAAAGAGATAGACATTAGTAATCTTTATGGATTAGAACGGATATATTGCAGTAATAATCAGTTAAGTGAGATAGATGTCAGCAATTTATCATCGTTAGTTTGGTTAGATTGTGGTTATAACCAGATCAAAGAATTAAACACATCAGATCTTACACAACTGACTGGGCTTTATTGTAATAATAATGAATTAACAAATTTAGATGTTAAAAAAAGCACATCATTAAATGAGCTTTATTGCGGATGGAATAAATTAGAAGAGTTAGATGTGACCGGATTAAATGAACTTTCTTATCTGGGAATTATGTGGAACGAAATAGCGACGATAGATTTGAGTGATAATCAAAATCTGAGCGTTTATCCAACAGAATTAGAACAGCGAGTACATTTGGAAAGAGAACAAAAAGACGGGCAGTGGACAATAGACTTAAATACTATTTTATCAAAAGATGAAATGGAAAATGTTATCGCAGTTACCGATGGAGATTTTGATAAACAAACCGGAATTGTGACTCTCACCAAAGACATAGACGCATTTACTTACTATTACAACACAGGAAACGAGCAGTATGATCTGCCGGTTTGTATCCACATACTTCCTACTGAATGGGAAGTGAGAACCCAGCCGACATGCACGAAGGAAGGCGAAGAATATACGGTATGTATATGTGGCGAAGAAATAACAAGATCTATCCCCAAAACAGAGCATACTTTCGGCAGCTGGATAGTAGAAAAACCTGCTTCGTCTGAAGAAGATGGACTTGAGTATAGGATATGTTCCATCTGCGAGGAAAAAGAAACCCATATTTTACCGGCAGGTGAATATTATCCGGGAGATTCAAATTCAGATAATATCATCACCAGCGATGACGCAACATATTTGCTGTATCACATTTTCTACCCGTCAGACTATTCTGTAAGGCAGGATTGTGATTTCAATAAAGATGGCAGCGTGACCAGCGATGACGCAACATATTTACTGTACCATGTCTTCTATCCGGATGACTATCCGCTTGTCAGTAATTGATTTTGGATGTTTGAAAAATGTAGATAATGGTATGGCACAATTCATATATAAAAAATATCCGTGTTAAAACATATCAGAACTCTCAAGTAGTTTTTGCAAAATTAGCTGAACACAACTGTAAAATACAAGAAAAGTCGATTTATTGGATTAGGAGAGAGAATTACAATGAAAAAGATGTTATCAATTTTTATGTCTGTTGCTTTGTTGATCAGTGCCTTCAGTGTTAATTTTAGCGCGTTTGCTGACACTGATAAAGTTCCAGACAATTCTGCGGCAGAAGCAAACGATGAGCTGGGCGCAACCGAAGCATGTGACGGCCATGTGCTGGGAACAGTCAGCGGAGTTCCGGCGTGTGTGAATGAAAACGGAGAACTGCATGTATGCGAGAATAATTTTCCGGATGAGAATTTTAGGATATATGTAGGAAATCTTGTTGGTACGGAAAATGGTTACTGCACTGAAAATGGTATAAATAGTGTACATTCATTTTATATAATTGAATCATCAATTCATAGTATTGAGGGAATTGAATTTTTTAGTAAAATCCAGAGTATATATTGTGACGGAAACCAATTGACAAAGTTGGATGTAAGTAATAATCCGAAATTAACATCTCTGTTCTGTTCCAACAATCAACTTACCAAGCTGGATGTGAGCAATTGTCCCCAATTAGTAGAGTTGATTTGTTACCGTAATAAATTGACAGAGCTGAATGTCAGTAATAATCCAGAGCTAATAAGCTTGATGTGTGATAATAACCAATTGACAGAGCTGGATGTCAGTAATAATCCAGAGTTAACAAGCTTGGGTTGTGGAAGCAACCAACTGACAGAGCTGGATGTCAGTAATAATCCAGAGTTAACAGGCTTGGGTTGTGAAAGAAATCAACTTATCAAGCTGGATGTAAGTAATAGTCCAAAATTAATAGGTTTGTCTTGTTATGAAAGTAAATTGACAGAGCTGGATGCAAGTAATTGTCCAGCATTAACAAGCTTGGATTGTAACCACAATCAATTAACAGAACTGAATGTAAGTAATAGTCCAAAATTAATAGGTTTGTCTTGTTATGATAATAAATTGACGGAGTTGGATGCAAGTAATAAACCAGAATTAGAAAGCTTGAGTTGCGGAAGCAATCAACTTATCAAACTGGATGTAAGTAATTGTCCAGAGTTGACAAGGTTAGACTGTTATGACAATCAACTTACAAAGCTTGATATAACTAGTAATCCCAAATTAGCGGAATTGCGATGCGATAATAATCAATTGATAGAGATTAATACAAATAGCAATCCAGAACTATCGGTTTTGCTTTGCAGATACAATCAAATAACAGAACTGGATGTCAGTGATAATCTGAAATTAACGGTTTTGCACTGTGACAACAACCTACTGACAGAGCTGGATATAACTGGTAATCCCAAATTAGAGGAAGTGTGGTGTGGGAATAACCAATTAACAGAGCTGGATGTCAGTGATAATCCAGAGTTAACAAGCTTGGGTTGTGAACACAACCAATTAACAGAGCTGGATGTCAGTAATAATTCCCGATTATCGAGTCTGACTTGCTTGTACACTTACCTGACAAAGCTGGATGTAAGTAACAATCCAGAATTAGTAGGGTTGTTTTGTAGAGGAAATCAATTGATAGAGCTGGATGTAAGTAATAATTCTGAGTTGGTGACATTGGATTGTGGGGACAATAATTTGACTAAGCTAGATGTAAGTAATAATCCTAAATTAATATGGCTGTATTGTGAAAGTAATCAACTTGCGGAGCTAGATGTGAGTAAAAACCATCAATTGAATAATCTAATATGCAGTCTAAATTCCCCATCCCAATACCTCATCGCCAAGGATGGCGCATGGACTGTCGATATGGGCAAAATGGTGTCTCCAAATAATTTTGACAGGATCAGCTTCATAAGCGATGGCGATTTCAATTCTGAAACAGGTATTATTACTTTTGAAGAAAGCATACCATACTTTACATATAATTATGATGTGGGTAAAGACGGACGAGAGATGTTGGTTTTTGTTCACCTAACTGAGCATTCTCATACTTTTTCTGACTGGCAGGTGCTTGAGTCAGCCACCTGTACTAAAGGCGGAACAGAGTATAGAGTATGTGAGTGCGGTGAAGAAGAAACAAGGACTATAGGTCCTAATGGTCATACTTTCGGCAGCTGGATAGTAGAAAAACCTGCTTCGTCTGAAGAAGATGGACTTGAGTATAGGATATGTTCCATCTGCGAGGAAAAAGAAACCCATATTTTACCGGCAGGTGAATATTATCCGGGAGATTCAAATTCAGATAATATCATCACCAGCGATGACGCAACATATTTGCTGTATCACATTTTCTACCCGTCAGACTATCCTTTAAGGCAGGATTGTGATTTTAATAGAGACGGCAGTGTGACCAGCGATGACGCAACATATTTGCTGTACCATGTCTTCTATCCGGATGACTATCCGCTAAATTGAAAAGAAGGAGGTGATTTAAGTGAGTGCGAGTAAAGACTGGATGGCTAAAGAAGAATATTATCACGACTTGGCAGAAGAAATATTGCTGCGATTGAATGTGATCGGTAGATGCGAAATGCACAGTGATTTTCTGTATAGGAATTTTGTTATTGATGAGCAGGAGATATATGCGCAGGCGACAAGTATACTGAAAAAAGAACATCCGAAAGATAATGATTATAGACTTTTTCATGCTCAGATCAAAAAAATATTGGATGAAATATATGCAACAAGCGCGGATGAGTGTCCGTATTGTCAAAAGATGTGGGAAGAATAAATTTCATATATCTTTCAATATAATCAAACGAAATGAGGTGAACTAATGAAAAAAATAACTGCGATCATTTTGTGCCTGACTATGGTCTTTGCTTCTTTCAGCGTTGCTTTTGCAGATGAAGCTCAGATAGTCGTCACAAAATCTGCCGATGATGTGAAGATGGGAGACATGTTCACTATCACCGTATCTGTCAGTGGATTAGAACCTATCAAAGCCGGCGCGCTCGCTTTTAATCTCGATACAGATGTATTTGAGGTTGTATCAGGACAATGGCTGGTAGACAATCCGTTGATCCAGGATTTCAATACCGAAAGGATGCACGGTGTATTCAACTACGCTACTGCACGGGACATCAACGGCGACATTTTCTCTCTGACACTCAGAGCCAAAGAGGATGCGGCAGATGCCGGTTCAATGGATATAGTGATCGAACCGCAGCTGCAAAACGAGGAGAACACCGATGTCTCACCTGAAACAAGTCTGACCGCAACGGTAAATGTTTCATGCAGTGAGCATATATACGGCGATCTCATCCCGGAAGTACCAGCCAAATGTGAGGCAGAGGGCAAAGCTGCATATTATGAATGTTCTGTATGCCATAAGCTGTTTGACGAAAACAAAAACGAGACCACAGAAGAAGCTCTTGTATTAACGGCTTTGGGACATCTTCCGGCAGATGAATGGACAAGCGGCAATGATGAGCACTGGAAAGTATGCGTTAACGATGGGTGTGGCATGATCATTGAAAGCACCAGAGCTTCGCACACATTCACATGGAAGATAGACAAGCCTGCAACAGAAGATGAGACCGGCCTTCAACATGAAGAATGTACCGTCTGCGGATTTACACGCAACGAAAATACAGAGATTCCGGTACTGGAGCATACCCACACAGGGGTTACTTTCCACCCTGAGGTGGCGGCCACCTGCCACTCGACAGGAACCGCCGGATATTGGACATGTGCAAGTGATAAATGCGCAGGCATATATTATGCCGACGAAGCTTGCAGCATAACAATAGAATCCATCACGATTCCGGTTGATGCGGAAAACCATGACGGCGGTACGGAAATACGCGGTGCCGTCGCAGCTACATGTGTTCAGGACGGCTACAGCGGGGATACATATTGCCTGGGCTGCGGCACCAAGATAGCTGATGGCAAAGTATTGCCGGCAACCGGCGTCCATGTGGATGCAGACAATAAATGGGAATCCGACACCGAAAATCACTGGCATACATGTGCTTGCGGTGCAATCTTTGATACTGAAAAACATAAAGGTGGCGAGGCAACCTGTGTTTCCAAGGCCGAGTGCAGCGTTTGCGGAACAGAATACGGTGCGATAGACAGCGATAACCATGTCAATACCGAGATCCGCGGATATATAGCCGCAACAGAAGACAAAGAAGGCTATACAGGCGATGTGTGGTGCAGAGACTGCGGACTTAAAATCGCTGACGGAACAGTAACGCCAAAACTGACTCATACCCACAACATGGTAAAAGTAGAAGCCAAAGAGCCAACCGCCCAAGAGCAAGGCAATACCGAGTATTACACCTGTACCAAATGTGGAAAGCTTTACAGTGACATAGATGGGAACAATGAGATATCATTAGCAGATACCGTGATCCCAAAGACAGCAGACGAACAGACCCCAAAGACTTCAGATAATAATGACCTTTGGATACCATTGACGATCATGCTATCCTGCATGGGAGCCTTTGCGGTGCTGGCAGCTAAAAGGAAAAACAATAATTAAATGTAAAGTATAGAAAAGGCCTCGGAAAAGCAAAACGCTTTATCCGGGGCCTTTTCAAGTTTATGTGTTACCAAATATAAGCCAGCCCTCCCAAAACTACCCCTTGAACCATCCATCCCGCTGCTGTAAAATATTATCAACCGACCCCGGGCGCAAGCCCGCAACGACAATATCCCACAACGGAGGAAAGGGCGGCTGTCCTCATCAGGCCGCCCGACCTGAGAAACATGAAGATAAGAGTAAACGGAGCGGAGCTTTATTACGAAGTATGGGGGCAGGGGCCTGCCATCATCCTTGTCCACGGAAACAGCGAGACCCATGAGATCTTCGATGTGCTGATACCGAGCCTTGCAAAAGATCATACGGTATATGCGGTGGACAGCCGCTGCCACGGTCAGAGCGAGAACACGGAAAGGATTTCCTATGATCTCATGTGCGACGATATGATCCAGTTTATCAAAAAACTGGACATCCACAAGCCGATACTTTACGGGTTCAGCGACGGCGGGGTCATCGGCCTGATGATAGCCATGAAAGAGCCTGACCTGTTGTCCAAGCTGATCTCAAGCGGCGCGGACCTTTATCCGACAGGTATGAAGCTTACTCTGTTTCCGGCAATGATCAAGGAGGCCATCCACAGAGACAAGGTCTACAGGATGATGTTCAAAGAGCCTCATATAAAGGCGAGGGAGCTCCAAAAGATAAAGATTCCGACGGTGATCCTTGCCGGAGAGCACGATGCCATCAGGACTTCCCACACCAAAAAGATCGCCCGGTCCATTCCAGGGAGCATACTTGAGATATTGCCCGGCGAGACCCACACCAGCTATGTGATAAGCTCCGAAAAGCTATATCCGATCCTAAAAAAATATCTGTAAAAAACCATTCAATGCCCTCGAATGTTGTTGAATGATACCATCATATGTTGTACAATGGTATGGTATTTGCACATTATCGATAAACACAACAGGAGGGCATATGGGTTTTTTTGAGGTTTTTATGGTCGGCGTGGGCCTTTCCATGGATGCGTTTGCTGCGGCTATATGCAAGGGGCTTTCCATGAGACGGGCGACTTTGAAAAATGTTCTGACAATAGGTCTGTTTTTCGGCGGATTTCAGGCGCTGATGCCGGCCATAGGATATTTTCTGGGAAAACAGTTTGAGGAATACATAGTTTCGGTGGATCACTGGATCGCTTTCGTCCTGCTGCTTTTCATAGGCGGAAAGATGATAGTGGATGTTTTCAAAGAGGACGACCCGGAAAGCTGCGATGTCTACGAGAATAAGCTCAATCTGAAAGAGATTTTGCTGCTGGCGGTGGCCACCAGCATAGACGCTCTTGCCGTGGGAATATCCATGGCTTTCCTTGGCGTTGACATCGGCCCGGCGGCACTGCTCATCGGCGTTACTACATTTGTGCTCGCTTCTGCCGGAGTTGTCATAGGAAAGAAGTTCGGTTCAAAATATAAAAACAAGGCTTCCGTGGCCGGAGGCCTTATCCTTATCATAATCGGCACAAAGATCCTGCTTGAGCACCTGGGCGTGCTTTAGGCCATACGGATAAAGTCCTGGCTTCACCGGCGGTCCGGGCGCTCCGGTGACCACTGGAGCCCCGGCTATTTGCGGCGGAGCATGGTCTTGTACATGTGTATTTGGGCAGCTTCGGCCCCTGCGTCCGGGTCCTTGGCTTTGAAAGCTTCAAATATGGCCCGGTGTTCCTCAAGGACAGTCGGAAGGTAGTTGAGGGGATAGGTAACATCTGCAGTAGCATGTTTGAGGATGAAACTGTATCTGGCAAGACGCTTTTCTATCTCTTTGTTCTGGGAAGCATTGTATATGATGGCATCAAAACCATCGTTTATCCTCAGTATCTTGGGCAGATCGTTGCTCATGGTATAGAACTGCATAAAGTCAAATGTTTCTTCAAGGAGCTCCATGAGCTCCTTGTCTATTCTTTCTATTGCCCATCTTGTACATTGTACTTCAAGAATACTTTTAAGATAAAAATAGTCATCAATATCTGTGCTTGTAAGACCTACTGCAAAAACGCCTCTGTTGGGTACAGAGCGGGCCAGACCGCTGCCTTCGATACGGCGCAGAATTTCTCTGATAGGAGTGCGGCTCATGGCAAAGCGCTCACATAGAGTTGTCTCGTTAAGCCTTTTTCCTGAGGGAATCTTGCCGGTTATGATATCAACAGCGATGGCTTCCTCCACTATCTGGGCGGGAGTTTTGCGCTCCTTGTAGTCGTTGCTGAGAAAATCGAGTTTTATCATGGTCTGTGCAGCCTCCTTAGACATGCCCGCCTGGGCAGGCTTCCCCCGAAAATGACTCCCGCAAACCCCTTGATCGTATACAATTTTATCATAGTAAAGAGCTGCAAGTCAATATCATATTTGTTGCGGAGCAGGGGCCTAGCCGCCGCTAAAGCGCATATAAGAATATTACGCCATTGAACTGATGCGGCGGACCGTGGTATAATTAAAACAGCACAGACCGGATAGGATAGGAGACGCTGCCATTGCTGTATCTATCGCAATTTAATTTTCCTGGCCAGCAGGCCGAAAACCATTTCATCACAGATATTAAGCGGACATGTTATGACACCGTTTATCCGTTTAAGATACTCTCACAATTGGAAATGCCTTTCATGACATTTGAACCTGTCACCATATTGTGCGGGGGTAACGGCAGCGGAAAGACCACGGCCCTAAATGTTATCGGAGAGGCCCTCGGACTTGAGCGGGACACCCTGTATAACCGGAGCAGTTTTTTTGATGATTATATAAAACTCTGCAGCTACAGGCTTTCCAAAGCCCCGCCTGCTGCAAGCCGTGTCATCACCAGTGACGATGTGTTTGATTATGTATTGAACCTGCGTATGATGAACGAAGGCATAGATATGAGGCGGGAGGAAATGTTCGAGGACTACCTGGACGCCAAATACTCGGATTTTCATTTTAAGACCATGGAGGACTATGAGCGGCTGAAAAAAGTAAACCTGACAAGGCGCATCACCCAATCACGGTATGTGAGGAAGGGGCTGATGGATAATGTCAGGGAACATTCCAACGGAGAAAGCGCTTTTAAATATTTTGTGCAGAAAACAGAGAGCGAGGGACTGTATCTGATGGACGAGCCGGAAAACAGCCTTTCCACAGCAAGGCAGAAAGAGCTGGCAGAATATATAAGGGACACAGCCAGATTTTTCGGCGGGCAGTTCATAATCGCAACTCATTCGCCTTTCATTGCATCCATCGAAGGAGCGAAGGTCTACGATATGGACGAGACGCCCGTCGCCGAAAAGAAGTGGACACAGATCGCAAATATAAGGGAGTATTATGATTTTTTCAGAGAACATGAAAGTGAATTTGAGGATTGAAGAAGAAAGGGACAGGAGAGCTTCAGAATATGTGACCAGAGAAGCTTTCTGGAATGTGTACAATCCGGGATGCTGTGAGCATTATGTGCTCCACAGGTTCAGAAAAGATCCGGACTTTGTGCCGGAACTGACCTATGTGGCTGAAATCGGCAGTAAGATCGTGGGCCATATAATGTACAGCCGAGGAAAGATACAAAAGGACGGAGGCGGAGCGATAGAAACTGCTGTGTTTGGCCCTGTCAGCGTTCTTCCGGAATATCAGGGCACAGGTATAGGCGGCGCCCTGATAGAGCTGACCATGGAAAAAGCTGCCCGGATGGGGTTTAAAATCGTGACGATAACAGGTAATCCCCAGTACTACAGCAGATTTGGATTTGTCAGCGGCGCTCAGAAGGGCATACGCTATGCAGGAGCACCGGAAGGAGAGGACTTTCCCTATTTCCTCGTGAAGGAACTGGAAAACGGGGCGCTGGAAGGTGTGAGCGGATGTTTTGAGGATCCGCCGGGCTATATTACAGATCCTGAAGAAGTCGACAGATTTGACAAATGTTTTCCGCCGAAACAAAAGCTCAGGCTGCCGGGACAGCTTGGATGCCAGCAGGAGGCCGACCATGAGTGAAGGAGATAAGATGATCATTGAGGACAAGACAGCGCGCCTTGAAGCTTTTGAGAAGATGCTGGATTTTGTCTGGAAGAATTACGAAGATTCTCTCAGCAAAATGGAAGAACTGAAAGCAGCAGGAAAAAATAAGACTGCCACTTACGGCCAGCATATGGGCAACAAGATGATGTACAGAAATATGCTGGATAATTTATAAGCTATTTGACCTCATCTGATGAGAGGCTGGCAGGAGCGGTCCCCTTGGTGCCGGTGACGATATTAGAAGAAAAGGATAAACTCCAGGTAATGATAAGGGAAATGTACCCTCAGCTGCCCGACAGAAAAGTAAAAAAATAAAAAGGAGAAGTAAAATGGATTACAGGAGATTTGGCGGCCACATAGTGGCCAGGATGGACAAAGGCGAGGAAATCCTTGAGCAGATAAAGAAGATCGCCATCAAGGAAGATATTAAGCTGGCCCATATAAGCGCTCTTGGGGCTGTGGGCGATGTTACCGCCGGAGTCTTTAAGACCGGGGAGAAAAAATATTATTCCAATAATTTTAAAGGTGATTTTGAGATCACCTCACTGACCGGGACCATAACCACCATGAATGGAGAATTTTATTCACATCTGCACATGAGCATAGGAGATACGGAGGGAAAGGTCTGGGGCGGACATCTGAATCGGGCTGTGGTCAGCGCCACATGCGAAATGGTAATTACCATCATCAATGGTACTGTAGAAAGACAGTACAGCGACGAAATAGGCCTTAACCTGTTTAAATTCCTGTAGAAAGGAAGGCATCGGATCGGATGTTCAGAATAAAGAAAAACAAGACAAAACAGAGCCTTGAATCCATTGTAAACCAGGGCATAATAGATGTGGCAAAACCCATCTTGGAAAACTTCCGCGGCATAATGTCATATTACCGCTGCGCCATGATGGAGGTTGAGACGAAACTCAATGTACTCAATGAAGAATTTTCACTTCAATATGACCGGGATCCAATAAGCAATATCAAGACAAGGCTTAAAAAGCTGGACAGCATACAGAAAAAACTTGAAAAAAACGACTGGCCCCTGACTGTGGAATCCATGGAAGAAAATCTCCACGATATTGCGGGAGTCAGAGTCATATGCTCATTTACGGAGGATGTTTATCGTGTAGCCGATGCTCTGCTGAGCCAGGATGATATAACGCTTATTGAAAAGAAAGATTATATAGCAAACCCGAAACCAAATGGATACAGAAGTCTGCATCTTATCGTCACCGTGCCGATATTCCTGGCTGACGAAAAGCGGAGGATGAAAGTGGAAATACAGCTTCGGACCATCGCCATGGATTCGTGGGCCACGCTGGAGCACCAGCTCCGCTACAAAAAAGATCTGGAATTTACAGACGATATGGCGGCTGAGCTCTACAGGTGCGCCCAGATCAGCGCCGAACTGGATGAAAGAATGGACCATCTTCGGAGTGCGGTATATGATAAATGAAGAGGCTGCCGCAGACTTTGACAAAATTAATTGTCAAAATCTGCGACTGCTTATTTTTTTGCAAAGTTTTCAACAAAATGACTTAAAGTCATTGACTTTAAGTCAGAAAGATGTTATCATATGACCATGCCGGGGAGGTGAGATGATGACCAGACGACAGGAAGCTGCCGAAAAGACGAAAAAAAAGCTCATAGACAGCGGACGCAAAATGATCATGGAAAAAGGATTCGACAATGTTTCCGTAGAAGATATAACGAAGGACTGCGGTCTTGCCAAAGGTACTTTCTACACATATTTCAATTCCAAAGAGGACCTTGTACAGCTTATCAATAACAATCCTTTCGTCAAGCTGGAAGATGAGATCGCAGCCATGACTGACAAGACGATCATGGAGCAGCTCAGCTATTATATGATAAATTTCATGGAATATATCGAGGAAGGCGGGATACAGATGGCCAGACAGTGGACTAAAAATGTGATCGATCCCAACGCAAAGAACATCAATAATTCTTTTTCCAAGCTGGAATATGATACCGGCTGTCTCATGGAAATCTTAAACAGAGCTGTCGACAGAGAACAGCTGGCAAAAGATGCGCCATTGGACATCCTGACCAACTTTCTCATCAATACTCTCTATGGCATGATGGTCTGCTGGTGCATGTCCGATGGAAAATTTACTCCGAGCCGGTGGACGCAAAGCTATTTCGACACGGCAGTGACAAAGATGATCAAACCATATCTGACAGAATAGAAAGGGGAAACATAAATGGAAATTATCAGACTTAACAACGGAGTAGAGATGCCGGATTTCGGCATAGGAACTTTTTTGCTCTCACCTGATGAGGCGGAAAGATCGGTGTATGAAGCTCTTCAGTGCGGATACAGGATGGTAGATACTGCCAACGCCTATATGAACGAAAAAGCCGTAGGCAGAGCCATCAGAAGGTCGGGTGTGAATAGAGAAGAAATTTTCGTCAGCACAAAGCTGTGGCCTACGGTGTACGAAGATAACAACGCAGTGGACGAGACATTAAAGAGGCTGGGCCTGGACTATGTCGACCTGCTTTTTATACACCAGCCGGCAGGCAACTACATGGCGGGCTACAGGCAGATGGAGAAGGCTTACAAAGAAGGCAAGATCAAGGCCATCGGGATCTCCAACTTCCACGATGAAAAGCTTAGGGATATACTGGAAAACGCCCAGATCAAGCCGCAGGTGATACAGACGGAAGCTCATCCGTATTTTCCGCAGACCGCCCTCAGAGAAGAACTCAAGGACTATGACATCAGGATCATGGCATGGTACCCGCTGGGACACGGGGACAAAGCTCTCATCAATGAGCCTGTATTCGCAAAGCTGGCGGAAAAATACGGCAAGACCCCTGCCCAGATCATCCTCAGATGGCACACCCAGATGGGCTTCATAGTGATACCGGGCAGCAAGAATCCTGACCATGTGAGGGAAAACTTTGAAATCTTCGATTTTAAACTGACCGAAGATGAAATGAAAGAGATAGCAGCCATAGACAAGGGCGTAAGATACTATAACGCCACACCGGAACAGGAAGAAGCATATGCGTCCATGACCCTTGATCTGGACAGTCAGAAATAGTACGGTGCGGCACACCCTCAGGCGGCCGGCATTGACCGTGCAGTAGACAATAAAGATTGACATGCAGAAGGGAGACATTGAAATGGAATACAGAACATTGGCAAACGGAGTGAAGATGCCTATGCTGGGATACGGAGTATTTCAGGTAAGAGATCATGAACAGTGCAGACAAGTTGTAAAGGACGCCATCAGCGTCGGCTATAGACTGATCGACACGGCCTAGTCATACATGAACCAGAAAGCCGTAGGCGAGGCCATCAGAGAAAGCGGAGTGGCCAGGGAAGAAATCTTCCTGACCACCAAGATCTGGATGCAGGACAACTCATATGAAAAATGTCGGAAGGCCGTGGACCTGGCTCTTTCTGAACTGGATACCGACTATATCGACCTGCTCCTGCTGCATCAGCCCATGGGCGATTATTATGGGGCGTGGAGAGCTCTGGAAGAAGCCTACGAGGCCGGAAAAGTCAGAACCATAGGTATGGCCAACTGCTATCCGCAGATAATCGCCGATATGTGCGAAACCGTAAGGATAAGGCCTATGGTAAATCAGGTGGAAATGCACCCGTTTTTCCAGCAGCAGCTCAATGTAGACACCATGGATTCTTACGGAGTTGTTCCGGAAGCCTGGGGCCCGTTCAACGAGGGCAAGAGAAACTTCTTTACCGATCCGATACTGACAGAGATCGGTGCCAAGTACGGCAAGAGCGCCGCTCAGGTGGCTCTCCGCTGGAATATTCAGAGGGGTGTCGTTGTCATCCCTAAGTCGGTGCACAAAAACAGGATGGAGCAGAACTTCGATGTATTTGACTTTGAGCTTTCGGCAGAGGACATGGAAAAGATAAAGACCATGGACATAGGCCACAGCGAGATCATCGACCACACTGATCCGGCTCTCATAAAATCACTCCACGCATACAAAGTACACGAAGAATTTTAATATATGCAGCAAAGGGCCGCTTCCCATAAAGGCACAAGGGGGCGGCCTTTTTTTGTGCACGCATGTCAGTCCGCAAACGGTCGGAAATGATCGGCCCCAGGTAGACTCACAGACTCCTTTGTGGTAAAATCAGATCATGGAAAAACGGAAAAAACGATGGAAGATATTGACGGTGGCACTGATATTTGCAGCTGCTGCGGGGGTTTACCTGCACTTTGAGAATACATCACTGACTGTCACAGAACATGTGATATCCGGTCAGGACATACCGGAGTCTTTTGACGGATACCAGATAATACAGATATCGGATCTGCACAACACCGGTTCGGATAAGGTGACAGCCGACCTGATAGCCGGGATAAAGGAGCGAAAGCCTGATTTGATCGTCATCACAGGGGATCTGATAGATTCAAGGCATGCGGATGCGGACAGGGCTCTTGATACGGTCAGGCAGATCGCAGGCATGTGTCCCATATTTTATGTTACCGGCAACCATGAGGCGCGCGCAGATGAGTATGAAGATCTGGCAGAAGGACTCAAGGGTTTGGGTGTACATATATTGTCGGGACAGGCGGAACAGATCGAGGCAGGCGGAGAGGCTGTAAACATAGTCGGAATAGATGATCCGGACTTTGCCCATGAATTTGGCGTAGATGACGGCGAAATTGCCCGCACCGTCCTGAGGAGCATAAGCTATGACAAAGACATATATACTATCCTGCTTTCCCACAGGCCGGAGCTTCTTGAAGTATATGCCGAAGCAGGAGCCGGACTGGTGTTTTCCGGACATGCCCACGGCGGACAGATCAGGCTTCCTTTTATCGGAGGACTCGTGGCGCCGGATCAGGGATTTTTTCCAAAGTATACAGCCGGAACCTATAAAAAGGACGACACGGTCATGGTGGTGAGCCGCGGTATAGGCAACAGTATTTTTCCTTTCAGAGTGGGCAACAGGCCGGAGCTGGTGTCCGTTACCCTGAAGTCCGGACAGGAGGGGGCTTAAATGAGTCTGGAACAGGATGTTTTCAGAAAAAGCAGAGCCGACGCAGGCAGGCTGAAAAAATATGGATTCACAAAGACAGACGGCAGATATATCTATGAAAGGGATTTTGCCGGAGGCGCAATGAGGGCCGTCGTGGAGATAGACAGCGAAATGAAACTGACAGGAAAGGTCTTTGACAAGGCTGCCGAAGACGAATATACGGCTTTTCGGGTGCAGGGAGCGACGGGAAAGTTTGCAGGCTGTGTGAAAGCGGAATACATCGCTATCCTGGAGGAAATCAGAGAAAATTGTTTTGATAGCTTCCACTTTGCTTCTGACCAGAGCAACAGGATAGAGCAGTATATCAATCGTGAATATGGCGCAGAGCCGGAGTTTTTATGGAAGACGGCTCCCGGCTATGGGGTTTTCCGCAATCCGGAAAGCCGCAAATGGTTTGCCGTCATCATGGATATAGACAGGAGCAAGCTTGAGGAAGGCAAGACCGGAGAGGTCGAGATACTCAATGTGAAGCTGGACGGGCTGGCGCCGGGCTGTCTGGAAAAATCAGGGATCTACAAGGCTTATCATATGAACAAGCAGAGCTGGGTCAGCGTTGTCCTCGATGAAAGTCTTTCTGATGATGAGATCCATGAGATGATCCAGATCAGTCATAAAGCTTCTGCCGGACGGCCTGCCGGAACGGCGGCTAAGGGCAGACCCGGACAGTGGCTCATACCCGCAAATCCGCAGTATTACGATATCATAGGGGCCTTTGAGGACACGGACACGATCCGATGGAAGCAGTCGAGCCATGTGAAAGCAGGAGACACAGTGTATATCTATGTGGGCGCTCCGGTTTCGGCCGTGCTGTTTCGCTGCGTTGCGGTGGAGGTGGACATCCCCTACAGATACAGGGACAAGAACTTGAGTATTTCCAGGGCAATGCTGCTCAAGCTGACCCGCAAATATCCCAGGGACCTGTTCACCAGAAAGAGGCTCATGAACTTTGGGATCAAGGGTGTAAGAGGCCCCAGAGGTATTCCGGAAGATCTGGCGGAGGAGCTTGAAAGGTGAGGCCACTTATGCGAAATTCTCTCGGCGAAGGCAGCAGGCATCTTTGGGAGAATTTTAGACGGTATAATTATCTCTTTCGCATGGACAAAGTGCTGTCAGAAAGAATCTGGCCGGCCGAGTTCTCTTTTTGTTTAAAAATCCTGTCGCCGGGAGAATCCGCCATGGCCCGACCGCAGAGAGATCAAAAAATATCAGGTACTCGACAGGACGGCCTTAGTACAGGGCAGCAGAGGCATTATCTGTATGTGCGGAGAAGTCATGCCCATAGATCAGAAAAACAGCTTTATCCCCTGCATCTTATATAGAAAGGAATCATCATGGTAAAGAAAGAAGACATAAACAAGATACTTGACATACTGGAAGAAACTTATCCACAGGCTGAGTGCGCCCTCGATCACCAAAATGTCTATCAGCTCATCGTGGCGGTAGCCCTTTCCGCCCAGACAACGGACAAGTCGGTAAATCAGGTGACTCCGGCGCTGTTTGAAAAATATCCGACTCCTTACGAGCTGGCCGTGGCCGACCCGGAAGAGGTGGCTCAGTACATAAAGCGCATAGGGATGTATAAGACAAAATCCAAAAACATCGTGGGCCTTGCCAAGTCGCTGGTGGAAAACTTCGGCGGCCAGGTTCCCGACGATTATGGCGCCCTCGTCTCATTGCCGGGAGTGGGCAGAAAGACAGCCAATGTTGTCCTCTCTGTGGGCTTCGGGCATCAGAGGATAGCTGTGGATACCCATGTTTTCCGGGTGGCAAACAGGATAGGGCTGGTACACGAAAAGGATGTGCTCAAGACCGAGCTTGCCCTGATGGACAGGATACCAGAGGATAGGTGGTCCAGGACCCACCACAGCCTGATCTTCCACGGACGGCAGTGCTGCGACGCCCGCAAGCCAAAATGCGACCAGTGCCCGATAGTAGAGTACTGTGAATATGTGAACGGACAGAGTGCCGAATAATGCCATAAGATAAAAACGAGAGGGTGGAAAGCACATGACTTTCCACCTGTTTTTTATGCGAATTTGATGTCTATATCGCCGTTGTTGGCCGACACATCCAGAGTCTTTGCGCCGCCTTCCTTGCTTTCAGGCAGGTTGCTTTCGCCTTTCTTGATCTCGGCCCTTATGGAGTAATCATCCCAGCAGCCCCTGATGGTACCTTCTATATTGCCGTTTTTGGTGTCAAGGGATATGGATTTCCCGGCATCGAGGCCGTCAAAAGAGATATTGCCGCCGTTTGAGGAAAGGCTTATGCTGCCATTTACAGCCAGAGCTTCAAGGGATATGTCCTCATTGGTGGTGGAAATGTCCAGTGAGTCCAGCATGGAATCGGGGATCTGTATGGAGATCTTCCGGTCCTCATCGGACGGCTTGCCGCCCATATAATCGGACAGATCCTTGTCTGAGGCGCCGGTCACGGTCAGGATGCTGTCCTCTGAGACTGCGATGTCGTAATATTCCTTGCTGTTTTCCGAATACTCGATGTGGACATGCTGATCTTCGGAAATTGTCACCTCGACGGCCCGGTCCCGGACATCCAGCTCTATTCCTCTGACAGGCACATCGGGTGTGTAGCTTTTGGCCTCAAAGGGCTCGCTTTCGCTGGAGCAGCCGGTCAGAGCCAGACAGGCGGCCATTAAAAACGATATGAGTATAAATCCTTTTTTCATGTGCTTCCTCCCGGATATATGATCCGATTGATTAACATGGTCACCCATGCTAAAATGGATAATAAACCTTTGTGCAACACAAATGTCAACGGGAGAAGTATGAAAAAAGAAAAATTTTTTACAATAGGTGAGGCCGCAGCCGCCGCCAGAACAACCAGCGAAACCCTCCGGCACTACGACAGGATAGGGCTGGTCAGACCCAGCAGAAAAGACCCATGGACCGGCTATCGCTATTATACAGGACAGGACATCGTAAGGCTCAATACTGTCCGCGCCTTGCAGCTCATGGATCTTTCCCTCAAAGAGATAAAAGAGGTGCTGGAATACAACGATCTGGAAAAGATAGTTGATTTTCTAAAGCAGGCGGAAAAAAAGGCTGACGAAAAGATAGCGGCCCTTCAGTACAGCAAGGCCAAGATAAAAGCTGCCAAAGCCGATTATGAGAGAAAGCTAAAGGGGATTGAGGGTATGGAAGGCCTTGCCATAAAGGAACTTCCGGAGCGGGTGATCATGCTGTCCGATACATTGGAAGAACCGACGGTCGCCAATCTGTGGAATTATCTGAGCCATTTTTACCATATGATCCCTGAAGATTTAAAAGACCGGTTTCAATTTGAGGATCTGGCCGGAATATATGCGGAAAAGGGGACTTCAAGGCTGTTTTCTGTCTGCACGAGATATGAGGAGATCAACGGGCTTGTGATATTGCCGGCGGGCAGATACCTGTGCGCAGGATGCACAGAAGAGGACAGAAAAGAAACGGTCCGCAGGCTCAAAGATGCAGCCTGGGACCGGTATGGCTTGCAGCCGGGATTCACGGTGCAGCTGATAGTCGTGTCCGGTATCTTGCAATGGAATTACGAGGTACAGGTGCCGATCTGACGAGCAAATCCATGCAGGTTTTAGAGAATCCTGACATATAAAAGTCTCACCTGGCTCGCTTTTTGCGGTGCTGGTGAGACTTTTTTTGAGACGGTGACAGCTTTTTTCAGACCGTATTTTACGGCATGGGGACCGCATGGAAAAAACTCATATCACAGCTTATCCACCGCATAAAGGGCGGCTCCGGCGGCGCCGACTATTTCAGGCTCATCGCAGATGTAGAGACTGGCTCCGATCCGTTCTTCTACAGCTTTTACTACGCCGGGATTCTTAGCAACTCCGCCGGTCATCATGAACTCCTTTTCCATACCTACCCGCTTGAGGAGAGAATAGGCCTTGTTGGCTATGGCCTTACATACGCCCCAGGCGATGTCGGGCTTTTCCTTATTGTTGGCAATGAGGGAGATGACTTCCGATTCGGCGAAAACCGAGCACATGCTGGTTATCTCTATTTCCTCGGTAGAATTAAGGGCGGCAGGGCCCAGCTCCGAAATGTCTATCTCAAGAGTACGGGCGATCATCTCCAGAAAGCGGCCCGTGCCGGCAGCGCACTTGTCGTTCATTACAAAGTCAGTAACTTCCCCGGAACTGTTCAGATGGATCGCTTTGCTGTCCTGACCGCCGATGTCCAGGATAGTCCTGATGGACGGGTTGAAATAGTGGGCGCCGCGGCCGTGACAGCTGATCTCAGTGACATTTTCGTCGGCAAAGTCTATGCTCACCCGGCCGTAGCCGGTGGAAACTATATATGAAAGGTCGCTCTGCGAAAGTCCGGCCGCTCTGAGGATTTCCTCAAGGGCGCGGGCCGCGCTGTCTGCCGATTTGGCTCCTGTCCTGACGACCGTAGAAGCGATGATCTTTTTATCTGCATCCATTATCACAGCGTTGGTCGAAGTGGAACCGCTGTCTATTCCCATTACATACATTTTATGATCTCTCCCTTTTGAAATTTGCTTTTCCGCCTTCTGAGAGGAGCCGCCGCCGGCCGTTACCTCGCCGACATATGTCCTGTTGGCATGTATCCCGTCGGCATGTGACCTGCCGCCGGCCGAACGCTCAGGAGCCGCAGGCCTCAGAGATTCAAGAAAGGCCTCTATCCTCGTCAGGATCTGGCCGCGGCTCTGCCTGGTGTAGTCGGTCTCCAGCAGGAGCATAGGGCTCTTTACCGTCTTTTTGAGCCAGGCGTATTCGTAAGAATAATTGTCGCAGAACTGGACAGTGTGGTAGATCACCCCGTCTACGCTGTCAGCAAAGCGGTCTATGAACTTGTCCCGTCCGGCGGCTTCTTCCATGCGCATGCACGGGAACTGGCTCAGCAGGCCTCTGGTGTAGCCTTCCAGCACATGGCCCGGCTCCAGCAGGTATTTTCTCATTATGCCGGTGCAGGTCAGATCGAAAGCTATATTGGCGCCCTTGGCCGAGAGGATGTCAACGATGGTCTCGTTGGCCCTTGCGCCGATCAGCCCGATGTTCAGGCGATCTCTCTTTATGGAGATGGTCTGGTCTTTGGTCATAGGCTCCAGCAGACGGGCCAGATCATCCTCGTTGAAAGATTTTCCGGAAAACTCCTCATAGGCTTTTATCATGTTCCTGATACGGGTCTCGTACAGGGCAACGCCGGCCTCTTTGGTGGTGCGGGGCGTGTCCAGCATGTAGATGAATCTTCCGGGCAGTTCTTCCCGTAGGACATCGTACAGTCTGCGGATACTGTCGCAGCAGGTGGTGAGGATCACGCCTTCGTAGTCGTTGGCGAGCACATCTTCCAGGACGCCTTTGGCAAAGCTGCATATGTTGGGGTGCATTTTTATGTCAGCCTGAGTGAAGCTGGTCACATCAGGCTCTATCCTTTTCATCTCAACACCCATGGAAGTGAACACTTCCACAGGGGCGTATTTGCATATATATCCTAACATTTTGTCTCCTTTATCATTTCCAGAAAGGCTTCCAGCCTGGTCTTTATCTGGCCGTCGTGGCTGTTCCTCTTGTCAATGCCGTCGCCGTCCAGATTTATCATGGGGATACCCAGCTCCTGCATTTTTTCTTTAAGGAGCATGCTGCCGCCGAAGGCCTGTTTGCAGCCCCAGTGGCAGAAGTTGATGACCGCGTCCGGCCGAAGCTCCGAAGCCATTTGGGCCAGCCTCCGGCTCTTTTGATCGTATGAGCCGTTGAAAAGGTTTTTGATGGTCTTTCTGGCCAGGGCCTCAAAAGGATGGTCCTCGTCCAGCATTTCAGCAAAATCAAGGCTCATATCGGTGGCAACTATCTGATAGTCGCTGCTGCTGTTAAAATATTTTTTCAGGGTCTCCTGATAAAATGGTATCAGGTGGACCCACATTATCTTGGTTCCTTCAAAAGACGGGGCCTGGCTGATCTCATCGTTCATAAATCGGATAAGATCAAGAAATTCCCGGCTTCCGATCAGAAGGTGCATGCCCATCATCAGGTACAGGTGGCTTACCAGTTCCGCCGGATAATGGCGTTCTTTCTGATGGTGGAAAAATGTTTTCAGCTCTTTTCTGGTCTCGTTTTCAACCCTGATGATCTCCCTTAGCTGTTCTTCGCAGAAAGGTTTTCCGGTCAGTTCCGCCAGGTTGTCAGCCAGGCTGCGGAGCTGGTCGGCCAGATATTTTACTGAAAGGTCGTCATCGTCGTAAGGCACATCGAGAAATGTGAAAGGCACTCCGGCAGTTTTTTCCAGATAGCGGAAAGTGTTGAGATTTCCGTCGCAGGAAAGGGAAGTGGTGACCGCATAGCGGGGCGGCTGTACGACACCGCTTTCCACACCGCCTACAAAAGTCTTGTGATATGAGCACAGAGTAGGGGCGATCCCCATGTCCTGGGCATAGTCAATGAAATAATCTTCAAGATGGAATCCGCCCAGATAGCAGGACAGACATTCGATGGAAAGGCTGTTGAGCCCGAAGCACTGCATGATCTCGCTGGGAGCGAAAATATTTCCCCAGACATAACTGTCTTTTTTTACAAGGGAATCGGCCACCAGGGACATCATCATGGCCTCCAGCTTTTGATATCCCTTTGAGATGTCTCTGTTGGGAGCGATCCTGGTAATCAACTTGTTGGCCTTATAGCCCAGCAGGATCTTGTTCCAGCTCTTCTCAGGCTTTTTCACAGCTTCATTTTTTACATATTCTATATATTTTTCTACAATGGACATTGTTCACCTCGTATTATGTAGTATGATATTATGTGCGCGGAGGAAAACTTCTGGCCGCAAAAAAATTATTCCGCAAGAAGGATGTCCTTAGACCCGGAAAATAAAAACAGTATAGCATATTTTCCTATAAAAGTGTACCAACAATTTGCTCCATGTGCTAAAATATAAGAAGCGATTGTACGAGGCCCGGCCGGATAGGCCGCAAGCCGGAGAGGTGAGAAATGGACACAAGACCGCTGAACAGAGATGTGATAAAATACATTGCCATGGCGGCCATGACGCTCAACCATGTGGCGAGAGTATTCCTGACGCCGGGTACGGTCATGTATGAAGTCTTTATCTATATAGGATATTTTACGGCGCCGGTAATGTGCTATTTTCTGGTGGAAGGCTGTCACTATACCAGATCGAAGCTAAAATACGGCCTGAGGCTGCTTTTGTTCTCCGCCCTTTCCGAGCTGCCCTTTTGCATGGCTTTTTCAGAGGCCTTTGTCGGGACTGACGGGATCGCCTATTGCGGCATGAACATGATATTCACCCTGTTTTTGTGCTTCTGCATGGTATGGGCGCTTGAGGATATTGAAAATGTGCTCCTGAAAGTTTTGATCGTCTTTGGCGCATTTTACCTTTCAGGTTACTCGGACTGGTCCTATGTGGCGCCGATGTTCACGCTGATGTTCCAGTGGGCCGGAAAAGACGAGGAAAAGGTCAAGGGCGCTTTCGTGGCGGCTGTACTGCTCCAGGGGCTGTACAGGTTCATGGCGGTTTACGGGATCTACCCTCCGGCAGAAAGCCTTATATACGCTCTGGAAAACATGGCAGGGCCTGCTCTGGCAGGAGTTGCCATAGTCTTTGGCTATAACGGCCGCCGCATGGAAAAAGGCAGGAACTTTTCAAAATGGTTTTTCTATATATATTACCCGGCCCATCTGGCGCTGATAGGAGCCATAAGGCTGCTGGGATAAGACTGGAGAAAGATAAATGATGAAAGGCGTGGTCAAATGAGTTTTATAAAGTTAAACCTGTCTGACAAAGATATCATCGTCAATACGGATATGATATGCTATATTGAAGAAAAGAAAAAAGAATACATCGTATATTTTGCAAATAATTTCTGTACACTTTATATATCAAAGGAAGATGCGATGCCGCTGCTGAGAGCGATCAATATGGAAAAAGAAATTTAAGAGAAAAAAGAACGGAGATAAACTATGAAAAAAGATCAAATGTCATGTATCGACTGCGCAGTCAAAAATTGCAGCCAGATGGACAAAACCTTTCCGGAATTTTGCCTTACTACCCACATGGACCAGAAAGTGCTGGAAGAAGCCATGAAATGTTATGAGGACGAAAAAGTCCGTCAGGTGACCATCGCGGCTGCTGAGGTGGAATTCGAGCACTACTGCAAATATACCAGGATAGAGGAGATCATGGACTTTGCTCACAAAATAGGTGCGAAAAAGCTGGGGATCGCAACCTGCGTAGGTCTCCTCAAAGAAAGCCGTATCCTGGCCGCTATCCTGCGCAGCCACGGATTTGAAGTCTATGGGATAGCATGTAAGGCAGGAACACAGAAAAAGACATCGGTCGGCATACCGCAAAAGTGCAGCGAGATCGGCGAAAATATGTGCAATCCCATCTTGCAGGCCAAGCTGCTGAACAAAGAAAAGACCGACCTGAACATAGTGGTTGGATTGTGCGTAGGCCACGACAGCCTTTTTTATAAATATTCGGATGCGCTGGTGACCACAGCCGTCACCAAGGACCGGGTGCTGGGCCACAATCCGGCAGCAGCTCTTTATACTGCCGACTCATATTACAGCAAGCTAAAAAAATGAACTGAAGATAAAATACTTAAATGACGGGAGGATGAGACAAACATGGGAGCATTTAAAGGAGCAGGGGAGTTTTTCAAGCAGTCCCTCTGGAAAGTAGCAGAAAGCATGAACTACAGCGAGGACAACATCATCGTCCTTAAAGGCGACATAGACCAGCTGGAGAAAAAATTTCCTGATACATATGACAATCTGATAAGCTGCGTTCATCACGCTGACAGGAGAAAACCAATAGAATATGGGCAGGACCTGGTGGCTTCATGGCTTATAGAAGATCATTTCCTGAGCGTGCTGTCCTCAGATAAATATGATCTGTATCTGGGCGGAGCGGACAGGAACAGGAGGATACTGCCTGATGTAAAGACTTCCGCTACCAGTGACTTTCTGGTAGTAAAAGGAGACAGACACAGAAAGCTGGAACTGATGAACGACTACACCGGCTTCTGGGCCAGGAGCGGCAAGCTGCACCTGAGAGATGCAAAGTACACCCAGCTTCAGAAAGACAAGGCTCTGTTCATAGCCATTTCCACCACCACAGGGGAGTTCGCCATATATGATTTCAGGAACGAGATACCGGCAAAGTATATCCAGAGCCACAAATTCTACGGATACAAGCCGGCATACGAGCTGGATATCACCAGGAGCATGCTGAAACCGATCTCCAAGGAAAACATGGCAGCGGCCATCCTGGAGCTGATGGAAAAGTAGGGATCCGTGAATGGTAATTTTGATAAGGCAGGAGAATTTTAGTATATGATACGAGTGCTTTTCATCTGCCACGGCAGTATCTTGAAAAGTCCCGAAAAAGCCAGTAAAATCAATGGTTTTATGGAGCGGAAAAGCGCTTACTACACCACTGCTACACCATTTTTGAAAGCGCCTTGATGTGACAAATCTTATATAATGATACAGTAAAGCGACGATATTCTTAAAAGGAGTATCGTCGTTTGCTATATGTGGGGAAATATGTGCCTTGAGTAAATGCTCATGTGCCATAAAGTAACACACAAGAACTTATTAGACAGCAGACCACTATTCCGCAGCATGATACAGATTATAAGGGTTATTCTCCACTTCACGATATGCTTTCGGAGAATAGCCCGTTTTTTCTCTAAAGCATTTTCCGAAATGGCTCATTTGGCGAAAACCAACGCTGGCCGCAATATTGCCAACAGGTTCTCTTGTAGTTTTCAAAAGCTGCGCTGCCATTGACAGACGATATTCAGTGAGATACTTATAAGGCGTAGTATTCAGACTTAATTTGAAACATCTGGAACACTCTGATTTGCTGATATTTGCGCTTTTTGATAAATCAGCTAATGTAACTGCGTAGTGTTCTTCAATATAGCGAAGGATTTTTTGCATACGAAGATTGACAACGCTTTCCTTTCCTTCTGGCGAGATTGTTATGTTTTTTCTCATAATTAGCCACAGGGCAGAAAGCCGGACTAAAACCTCATAGGCATAAAATGCCGTTTTATTTCTTTCAATCTCTACTAACTGCTGTAATATCACTGTCATATCTTTATGCCAGTCAACAAGGGAAGAAAACCGGAAAACGGAAAGCTGTTCGTTTGCCGTTATGTTTTCAACAAAGATTTTCGCCGGACTTCCGGGATAAAATTCAAGGAAATATGCGGGGAAAATAAAGCTGTTATAGTGACAATCTCCAAGCCGACTTACCATATGCACTATATTCTTATTGATAAAAATTGCTTCTCCTGCCTGTACCCGTATCGCATTATCAAGTGTCCGTACTTCTATTATGCCATTCAGTACATAGATGAATTGCAAATCTTCATGCCAGTGCATGACCTGAAAGCCCGGATTTCTGGGATAGGATTTATCGTTGATAACATCAAGAACCAGATAGGGAAAATCCGTGTTGATATTCAGATTGACCGAATTGATGAAATCCTCTTTTCCGTTTTCCATTACCGCTTCTCCTTTGGAAATATAATGATAGTATCCGGTGATTTTATAATAGTATCAGCCCGTTTTTTGTGATAAAATCACAATATGTCCAAAAGAAAAAGTCAAGACAGAGGGGAGGGTTAGTGATTGTATTTCCTTTATGGAAAAACCGAAGTGGAATATTTGAAAGGCAAGGACAAAATCTTAGGTGCTGTCATTGATGAAATCGGTCATGTTGACCGCGAGATAGACACCGATTTGTTTTCCTCTGTCGTCCATCACATTATCGGCCAGCAAATATCAACAAAGGCGCAGGCTACCATCTGGCAGAGAATGAAAGACAGTTTTGGAGATGTAAATGCTGCGGCTATTGCTGAAGCAAGCATTTCCGAATTACAGTCTTTTGGCATGACATTTCGCAAGGCAGAATACATTCAGGATTTTGCAAAAAAGGTACAGGATAAAGAATTTGACTTGCAGCGTATCGCCCTTATGCCGGACGCAGACGCAATTAAAGAATTAGCTTCCCTTAAAGGCATAGGCGTATGGACAGCGGAAATGATTTTGCTGTTCTGCTTGCAGCGTCCCGATATTTTCAGTTTTGACGATTTGGCAATCCAGCGTGGGCTGCGTATGGTCTACCACCACAGGAAAATAGACCGCAAGTTGTTTGAAAAATACCGCAGGCGGTTCAGTCCTTATTGCAGCGTTGCCAGTTTGTATTTGTGGGCTGTTGCGGGCGGGGCTATTCCCGGCATGAAAGACTATGCGCCGAAGAAAGGAGAAAGCCGTGGAACGAGAAGAAAAGATAAAAGCGGTCAAAAACAAGGATAAACGGTATGACGGACAATTTTTTGTTGCAGTAAAATCTACAAAAATTGTTTGCTGCCCGTCCTGTTCATCGTGCACACCATTAGAGAAAAATATTGTGTTTTTTGATACTTTGGAAGAAGCATTGATAAACGGCTACCGCCCTTGTAAACGGTGCAAGCCGGAAATGATTTGAAAATAGGAGGAAGTAAGAAATGGCAAATATTGTTGTTTTGTTTGAAGTGAAGCCCACAAAGGCCGGAATGAAGAAATACCTCGACCTTGCGGCTATGTTGAAACCTTTGCTTGCCGGATTTGAGGGTTTTATCCGGGCAGAGCGGTTTTCCAGTCTGAATGAGGACGGTAAACTGCTGTCCATGAATATATGGACGGACGAGGCCGCCGTAGAGCGTTGGAGAAACGCCATGCAGCACCGCATGAGCCAGAAAGAGGGACGAGAAAAACTGTTTGAGAGTTATAAAATTACGGTCTGCTCCGAAATCCGTTCCTACACGAACACAGAACGCACACAGGCTCCACAGGACTCTAATCAGTATTTTGAATTGAAGGGTTGATAATGCAGTACACCAGTCATTATTGTTACCCCATTGGCGATATTCTTTTAGCCGCAGATGATATTGGCTTAACCGGATTATGGTTCGAGGGGCAAAAATATTTTGCGCTTTATCTGGACAAAGAGCATGAGGAAAAAGAAGTTCCCCTTTTTGAAAAAGTAAAACAGTGGTTTGATATTTACTTTTCGGGGAAAGAGCCGGACTTTACTGTACCGCTTCATTTCACAGGCACAGACTTTCAGACTGAGGTATGGGAAATCCTCTATACTATTCCATACGGCCAGACTATGACATACGGCGAAATTGCAAAGCAGATCGCCGTGAAGAAAGGATTGTCCCGTATGTCAGCGCAGGCCGTAGGCGGCGCGGTGGGCCACAATGAAATTTCAATCATTGTTCCCTGTCATCGTGTCGTAGGCACAAACGGCAGCCTAACGGGTTACGCCGGGGGAATAGATAAAAAGATAAAATTGTTGCAGTTGGAAAAGGCAGATGGGGAAGAAGCGGGAGCCTTCCCTGCGTGAGAAAGAAAAACAGATTGAAGCGGATT
>ENA-ORNG01000129-ORNG01000129.1-human-gut-metagenome-genome-assembly--contig:-NODE-129-length-73446-cov-10.306386_pt1 | contig 73446 bp, 66 predicted proteins | sample MGYA00242113_ERZ509018 | MGnify/ENA primary metagenome ERZ509018 (study PRJEB26280, sample SAMEA2338711) | human gut metagenome | biome: human gut; feature: human-associated habitat; material: faeces... | reverse complement strand
GACAGTCTATTTCTACTGTATCTTCTCCTGTAAAAGTCCTCGGTGCATGCATGATCATTACCAGAACCTCATCAATCAGTTCCTCTCCATCATAAATATATCCATAATGAATGGTATGAGTCGGAACTTCTTTTATTTTTTTCTTCCCGCCTTTTGATCTGTAGATACGGGAAATCACATCCATGGCATTCTCGCCGCTGATACGGATGATTCCGATTCCGGACGCACTCATGGCTGTGGAAATTGCTGCGATTGTTGTTTCCATTTTTTTCTCCTCACTTGCCTGTTCTATAATAGTTCCGCCCCTGCGGAACAGTAGACTGTTACAATAATTCTGTCATCTTATATACATAACAGGAAAATCACACTGACTACTGTTATTTTTTTCTGCAAGTGTGTAATCTCTCTGGTATATATACAAGACTTTCCGTAAAATAAAAATGTTACTCCAGGCAAAAGTACACACGCAAAGTTACGTGCTATTCACGCTTTCACCTAGAATAACATTCTTTTTTCATATCTGCAATGAAGCAGTCATATTATTAATTTCTTTTTAATTTTACCACTACATGACGGTAAGGCTCTTCACCCTCACTGACTGTCTCAACGAATTTATTTCCCTGAAGAGCAGAATGGATAATTCTTCTCTCATAAGGATTCATAGGCTCTAAAGTAAAAGGTCTTCTTGTTCTCTTAACCTTGAATGAAATATTCTTTGCAAGATTCTCGAGCGTATCCTTTCTTCTTGCACGATAATTTTCTGTATCGAGCTTGACACGGATATAAGATTCACTCTTCTTATTTACAAACAGACTGATCAGATACTGCAGAGAATCCAATGTCTGTCCACGCTTACCAATCAGAATACCCATATCCGGACCTTCCACGTCAATATCCATCGTTGCTTCTGCTTCATCGTAATCGATTGTAACCTTTGCTTCGATATCCATAGCCTTGAATAAGTTATCAAGGTATTCCTGAATATCATCTAAAAAGCTTTCCTTTTTCTTTGCCTTAATGACTGCCTGCTTTGCACCGATTCCAAGGAATCCTGAGGAACCCTTCTCGATTACCTCATAATCAAGCTCTGTGCTTGCACAACCGAACTCTGTAGATGCGAGTGTAATTGCCTCATCAACAGTCTTGGCCTTAAACTCTCTATATTCCATCTTAACTCCTAAATATTACTTATCCTTGTCATTGTTATAATTCTGCATGATATTTGCTTTGGAAGCAAGCGATCCTGCACGATATTTTGTTCCGGCATCATTGCCAGACTTCATTGTGTTAGAAGAATAACTCTTTAAACTTGCATTCTTTACGCCGTTTTCAACCTTTCTTTCATCTGAAGAGGAAGAAGATGCCTGTCCATAAGCAGCCTCCTGCATTTTCTCCATAAAGGATTTCTTGTTTTTCTTCTTCTTTTTTGCATTCTTCTTTGCAGCCTTTGCCATACTCTTTTCCAAAATCTTGTCCATATCACAATGCTTAAAGTAAGCATTTGTACAAACAGTTGTAAGGAAAGAGATAAAGGAACCCATTGCCCAGTAAAGACCTACACCACAAGGTACATTCACACAGACGAAGAAAGAGAAGATTGGCATGACATACATCATGGTCTTCATTGTTCCCATTGTAGCCTGCTGTGCCGGATCATCCGAACCCTGCATTGGTGTAACCTTCATACTCAAAAACTGGAAGATAAGTGACAATATCGGGATGATAATTGCAGTTGTCAATGCAAAATGTGGAACGGCTGTCAGATCCAAACCGAAGAAGTTATAAATCTGCTTGATATTATCCACATTGCCGTTGGCTGTCATTGCATCTACGACTGCACCTGAATTGCCAAGCTTCTGAGCAAATGTATCCCACAATGTTCTTGGGAAGTTTGCAAGCACATCAATGATTGTATTTGTATTTTCATAATTGATGGACTTCATCGCATTTGTAAGCTGCTGTCCACCATCTGCTGTTACCGCTTCCAAAGCCTTCTGCGCAGCAGAATCACCCTGGATTGCTGTTGCAATTGGCTTGTACATATCATATACCTTTGGTACATATGCAGGTATATTCTGAATTACACGGTACAAAGCAAGGAAAATCGGAAGCTGGATCAACGATGTCAGACATCCACTTGTCATACTGACACCATATTTACTCTGAATCTCTTTCGTGATTCGCTGTACTTCCATCATTGACTGCTGATCTGTCTTACCTCTGTACTTCTTAGTTGCCTTGTTGATTTCCGGCTGAATCATTGACATAATCTTGCTTGAACGATTCTGCTTATACATCAACGGGAATATGATCAAACGTACGATCAGCGTAAAAAGAATAATCGCAATACCGATTGATTCTACGCCGATTGCATTCAACCCGCGATAGAGCAAACTAAGAATAGCTCCTAAAAGCCTCGAAATTGGCTTAATAATAAAGCCACCTGACTGTGTTAAAAACATACTGTCCTCCAATTAGTCGTGTAAGACCCTGTCTTACATATTAAGGAACTGGATCATATCCACCTTTTGAAAATGGATTGCATCGAAGGATTCTCCATACTGTCAGGGCTGTTCCTTTGAAAAAACCATATTTCTGATATGCTTCAATCGCATAATTGGAACAGGTTGGATAATATTTGCAGTGACCATAACGTTTCCAGGGTGAAATGTATTTCTGATACAGACGTATCATCTTAATACATGCCTTTTTCATTCCATCACCTCCGGAACAGTATCCTGCATCAAAATTTCATGTTTTTTCGCCAGATGCAAAAAAGCAGAATCTATCTCATGAAAAGATTTACCTTTTGCATTCATTCTCGCGACAACCACAAGATCATATCCCGGTTTTATCCGATATTGATTCAAACGATACGTTTCCCTGATCAGTCTGGTCAAACGATGCCTGACCACACTATTACCAACTTTCTTACTAACAGAGATTCCAATTCTACTGTAATCCAAGTTGTTGGTCCTCAGATACATCACTAAATACTTATTGGCAAACGATTCTTTTTGGTTATACACCTTGCCGAACTCTCTGTTATTTTTAAGTGTAACTATATGTCTCATACAATTCTCCACTTAATGAAAAAGGTCACAGTACCTGTGACCTACGCTGATAACTGCTTTCTGCCCTTAGCACGTCTTGCGGCCAATACCTTTCTTCCGTTCGCTGTGCTCATTCTCTTTCTGAAGCCGTGAACTTTAGAACGCTGTCTCTTCTTTGGCTGAAATGTCATTTTCATAATGAAAGTCCTCCTTTTCTATATAGTTATGCCCGAAAACTGCATACTCGCCTATTATATTGAAAAAATAAGCTTCCGTCAATAGAAGTTATCCACAAATATATAGGGATATACCCACCTAATTTACATAATGTTATCCACAAATTGTTATTAACTTGTGGAAAACTTGTATATTTCATGTTCATTTATCCTCAAAATGCCTATTTTACGTCATTTTGGATATACACAATTTTCCAAGTAAACCTAATTTTACTTTACATAACATCTTATATCACTCATTATTATTTTTCTTCCTATAATTATGTAGTAAAAATCTCCGAAATCCACGCCCAAAACTTGCTAAAATTCTGAATTTATTGTAAAATAGAATCCAAGTGTGCGGATAAAGGAAGCACGGTATTTAGGAGTTATGATATGAAAGAATTAATCGAATCAAAATGGGAAGAGATCCTGTCTCTTCTGGAAACTGAATATGACATTTCCAGTATCATGATCAATACATGGATTCGTTCCCTCAAAATATATGAGGTTAAAAACAACACTGTTTATTTTTATGTAGATGAAAAGCTCGGTGAGAATGCGCTCAAGTTTTTAAAGCGCAAAGAGTTTGACATTTTTTTACTTTCCTCTATTCGCGAGACATTAAATGACAGTACGATTGATATTGTGATTGACGAAAAGAAAAATCTGATTGAAAGCGACGAAGAAGCCAGAAAAGAGTCTGTACAAAAATCCGACTCTTACAAGGAAGCAGTCAGCCGCAGCAATCTGAATCCAAAATATACATTTGATACGTTCATTGTCGGAGAAGGAAACCGACACGCTCACGCGACATGTCTGGCAGTCGCCGATCTTCCGGGACAGGATAATTTCAATCCATTGTTCTTATATGGAAACTCCGGACTTGGAAAGACGCATCTCATGCAGTCCATCGCACATTACATTCTGCAGAAGGATGATAAGACGAAAGTTTTGTATGTACCATCTGAGACATTTACACATGAGATTATCGACGCGATCAAGAATCATACAACAAATGAATTCCGTGAAAAATACAGAAATGTGGACGTCCTGTTGATTGATGACATTCAGTTTATCATCAAAAAAGAGAGTACACAGACGGAATTTTTCAATACGTTTAATGAACTTTATAATAATAAGAAACAGATTATTCTTTCTTCCGACCAGCCTCCAAAGGAGCTGCAGTCTTTGAATGAAAGAATCCGTTCCCGTTTTGAATGTGGTATCCCGATTGATATTCACGAGCCTGACTATGAAACACGTATGGCAATCCTCAAGACGAAAGCGGAGATGGATCATTTAAATGATATTCCGGAAGAAGTGTTCCAGTATATCGCTGAGAATGTAACCAACAACATCCGGGAGCTCGAAGGTGCTCTTCATAAGATAGGCATTTTCTCCAAGCTTATGAAAGAAGAAGTTACACTGGAGACAGCCAAGGAATCTCTAAAGGATCTGATCAACAAAGAGAAGAATGAAACAATTACCGGTGAGACAATTCTCAAGACAGTATCCGAGCATATGAATATCTCTCCAGATGATATCCGCTCCAAGAAGCGTAGTCAGGATATCGCGACAGCCAGACAGGTCGTTATGTACTTATGTCGAAAGCTTACCGTCATGTCTCTGCAATCTGCGGGCAATATCGTCGGCGGTCGTGACCATACGACAGTCATCAACGGCATTAACCGTGTTGAGGCGAAACGGAAAGAAGATCCGGCATTCAACAATACGATTGAGACGATCATCAAAAAGCTGGATACAAACGCATAGATTTACACATAAATTTGTGATTTGATTGAAGATAACCTGTTGACACTTTTTTGAACCATTCTTATGTTAACTTTAATGTGTGAAGTTATCCAGATGCTTCCACAGAGAGTGAAATGCATTTCAACATGGTTATAAAGGTGGATTTAACCAGCAGCCATCAATGTTTTTGAGGGTTATATACATATCCACAGCTACTACTATTACTACTACTAATTTATATTCTATATTTATGACTCAGGCACAGCCTCGAAAGGAGTTTCAACTAACATGAAGATAAAATGTTCAAAAGTAAACCTGTTAAATTCTCTTAACATCGTTTCAAAAGCAGTTTCTACAAAAACAACATTACCAATCTTGGAATGTATCTTAATTGATGTATATGCAGACAGCATTAAGCTGACAGCAAATGACCTTGAGATTGGTATTGAAACAATCTTAGATGGTGAAGTAATCGAGATGGGACGCATTGCGATTGAAGCAAAGCTGTTCAATGATATCGTTCGTAAGCTTCCAAACAGTGAAATCTTTATCGAAACAACACCGGATTATAATACAATCATCCGTTGTGAAAAATCAAAGTTTGTCATTCCATCCAAATCTGGTGAGGACTTTACAGAACTTCCTCAGATTGAGAAGGAAAAGAGTATTGAACTTTCCCAGTTTTCTTTGAAGGAGATTATCCGACAGACAATATTCTCTATCTCAGATAATGAGAATAACAAGCTGATGACTGGTGAGTTGTTTGAGGTAAAGGATGGTGTGCTTCAGGTCGTATCTCTGGATGGACATCGTATTTCACTTCGTAATCTGGCATTGAAGGGAAATGCTTCGAATGTAAGCGTTGTTGTACCGGGAAAGACACTCAATGATCTGTCAAAGATCATCACAGGTGGTGTCGATGATATGGTAACGGTTTACTTTACAGACAGACATATTTTATTTGAGTTTGAGAATACAATAGTAGTATCCCGTCTGCTTGAGGGAGAATATTTCAAGATCGTACAGATGCTTTCTATGGATCATAAGATCAAGGTTCGCGTAAATAACAGAGAGTTGTTTGATTGTATCGATCGTGCTTCTATCCTTATGCGTGAGTCAGATAAGAAGCCAATCGTTGTCAGTATCAAAAATGATAACCGTATGTATCTCAAAGTCGATACGATGATGGGTTCCATGAATGAAGAAATCGAAATCACAAAGGATGGAGAGGAAATCATCATTGGATTTAATCCAAGATTCCTGACAGATGTGTTGAAGGTTATTGACGATGAAGACATCTTTATCTACATGCGTGATGCAAAATCACCATGTATCATCCGGGATGATGCAGGAACTTATATCTATGTTGTATTACCAGTCAATATCAATGCGGGGGCTTATTAATCATGGGTGAGATGCATATTTTAAAGCTTCGCGAGGGCGAGGAATATATCAAATTAGGACAGGCACTTAAAGCGACTGGTCTTGCAGATTCTGGAATTGATGCAAAGGAAATCATTCAGCAGGGACTGGTTTTAGTCAATGGTGAGATTGATGAACGTCGTGGAAGAAAGCTCTATGATGGTGATGAAGTCGTGTTTGATGATAATAAGATTAGTATTCAGAAATAATTTCTGTGCAAATGAGGTGTAGGCATGTATATTGAAAATCTGGCACTGCAAAATTACAGAAATTATGCGCGTGCCGAGATTACATTTTCCGATGGTATCAACATTTTATATGGGGATAACGCACAGGGAAAGACCAACATATTGGAAGCTATCTACCTGATTGGAACGACAAAGAGTCACAGAGGAAGCAAGGATCGGGAAATCATACGGTTTGATGCAGATGAAAGTCATATCCGCGCAGAAATAAAAAAAGATGGTATGCATCGACGGATTGATATGCATCTGAAAAAGAGCAAATCAAAAGGAATTGCGATTGATATGGTACCAATCCGCAGAAGTTCTGAGTTGCTTGGCACGATGAATATGGTTTTCTTTTCCCCGGAGGATCTTTCTATCATCAAAAACAGTCCGGCAGAGCGAAGAAATTTCATGGATATGGAATTATGCCAGTTGGATAAGATTTATGTGAGTCTGCTGGCAAATTATAAAAAAGTGTTAGATCAGAGAAATAATCTGTTAAGGCAGATTAGCTTTGATAAAAGTAAAATGGATATGCTGCCAGTCTGGGATGACCAACTGGTAAAATTTGGTATAGAAATCATTAAAAAAAGGAATCATTTTATTGATTTGATAAATGAGATAATTCCTGATATACATAGCAATTTAACGTCGGGAAAAGAACATTTGTGTCTGGTATATGAGAAAAATGCAGAAGAGGAAAGCTTTGCATCGATGCTTGCAGAAAAACAGGAGATGGACTTACGTTATCAGACAACACAGACCGGTCCTCACCGCGATGATATCGCGTTTTTGATCGACGGTATGGATGTGAGAAAGTTCGGTTCGCAGGGACAGCAGCGTACAGTGGCGCTGTCATTGAAGCTTGCAGAAATCGAGCTGGTAAAGAGACTGATACAGGATAATCCCATATTACTGTTAGACGATGTAATGTCTGAGCTGGATCGAAGCCGGCAAGATGCGTTATTAGAGTCTATTCGAGGAATCCAAACGATTCTTACATGTACAGGATATGATGATTTTATAAAGGAACGGCTGACAATCGATAAAGTCTATAAGGTTGTTGCCGGAACGATACAGGAGGAGTTAGATGGGTAATCAAAATGAAAGCAATTATGATGCGAATCAAATCCAGATTTTGGAAGGTTTGCAGGCGGTTCGTAAAAGACCAGGTATGTATATCGGTAGTACCTCGACAAGAGGACTTCATCATCTTGTATACGAAATCGTAGACAATTCAGTCGATGAGGCATTGGCAGGATTCTGTACAGAAATTGATGTATCAATCAATGAAGATGGTTCTGTCACCGTTATCGATAATGGACGTGGTATCCCGACAGGTATCCACAAGAAGGCTGGTATTCCGGCCGTTGAGGTTGTATTTACAATCCTGCATGCCGGCGGTAAGTTTGGCGGTGGCGGATACAAGGTATCCGGCGGTCTGCATGGTGTAGGTGCATCCGTTGTAAATGCGCTTTCGAACTGGCTGGAGGTTGAGATTTCCAGAGATGGCAAGATATACAAGCAGCGTTATGAACGAGGAAATGTAATATATAAATTAAAAGAGGTTGGTAAGACCGACAAGACCGGAACAAAGGTTACATTTATGCCGGACGATACAATCTTCGATGATGTTATCTTTGATTATAAGGTGCTTCGTACGAGACTTCGTGAGATGGCTTTTCTCACAAAGGGATTGAAGATTAATCTTGAAGATAAGCGTGAGGGCAAGGAACAAAGAGAATCCTTCCACTATGAGGGTGGTATCAAGGAGTTCATCGCTTATTTGAACAAGACAAAGACTGCGCTTTACGACAAGATTATCTATATCGAAGGTAACAAAGATGATATTTATGTCGAAGTGGCAATGCAGCACAACGATTCTTACAACGAGCTTACTTTGAGCTTTGTAAATAATATCAACACACCGGAAGGTGGTATGCATCTGACAGGATTTAAGAGTGCTATCACGAAAGTCTTCAATGATTATGCAAGAAGCAATAAGATTCTGCGTGACAAAGAAGAAAACCTGTCCGGTGATGACCTGCGAGAAGGTCTGACCGCTATCGTAAGTATCAAGATTCCGGAGCCACAGTTTGAAGGACAGACAAAGCAGAAGCTTGGTAATGCAGAAGCAAGAACTGCAGTCGAAGGACTTGTGACAGAGAAGCTTACTTATTTCTTAGAGCAGAATCCTCAGGTGGCAAAGGCTATCGTAGGAAAAGCAGTTGTCGCACAGCGTGCCCGTATGGCAGCCAGAAAAGCAAGGGATGTTGCCCGTAAGAGTACACTTGAGACGAACATGGCGCTTCCCGGTAAGCTTGCCGATTGTTCAGATCCAAATCCAAAGAACTGCGAAATCTACATCGTAGAGGGAGATTCCGCCGGTGGCTCCGCAAAGACTGCCAGATCCCGTGCAACACAGGCAATCCTTCCGTTGCGTGGTAAGATTCTGAACGTAGAGAAAGCAAGAATTGACCGGATTCTGGAAAATGCAGAGATTAAAGCCATGATTACTGCATTTGGTACCGGTATTCGTGAGAATTTCAATATTGAGAAGCTTCGTTATGACAAAATCATTATCATGACCGATGCCGATGTCGATGGTGCACATATTGCAACGCTGATGCTTACATTCTTCTTCCGGTTTATGCCGGATCTGATCAAGGAAGGACATGTATACTTAGCACAGCCACCACTGTATAAGCTCGAGAAAAACAAGAAGACATGGTATGCATACAGTGATGAAGAACTGGCGGATATCTTAAATGAAGTTGGTCGTGACCAGAATAACAAGATCCAGCGATACAAAGGACTTGGTGAGATGGATGCTGAGCAGTTGTGGGATACAACTATGGATCCGGAAAAGCGGGTTTTATTGCGTGTAGCAATTGATGAGAACAGTGAGTCTGAGCTAGACTTAACCTTCGATACATTGATGGGTGAGAGAGTAGAGCCAAGACGTGAATTTATTGAGACAAATGCAAAATTCGTTAAGAATCTTGACATTTAAGTAGGAGGAGAACAATGGACGATAGTACAATTTTTGATAAAATCCATGAAGTGGATTTGAAGAAAACCATGGAAGAATCGTATATCGATTATGCCATGAGCGTTATCGCTGCAAGAGCTCTTCCGGATGTGCGAGATGGTCTGAAGCCTGTACAGAGAAGAATTTTACATTCCATGGTGGAACTGAACAACGGTCCGGATAAGCCACATCGTAAATGTGCCCGTATCGTCGGTGATACAATGGGTAAATATCATCCACATGGTGATAGTTCTATCTACGAGGCACTCGTAAAGCTGGCACAGGAATGGAATACAAGATATCCACTGGTCGATGGACATGGAAATTTTGGTTCTGTCGATGGGGATGGCGCGGCTGCGATGCGATACACAGAGGCACGTCTCTCCAAGATTTCGATGGAGATGGTTGCGGATATCAACAAGGATACAGTTGATTTTGTACCAAACTTTGATGAGACAGAAAAAGAGCCAGTCGTACTTCCAAGCCGTTATCCAAACCTGCTGGTAAATGGTACAACCGGTATTGCCGTAGGTATGGCAACCAATATTCCACCTCACAATCTGCGTGAGGTAGTAAATGCAGTTGTAAAGATCATTGATAACCGTGTGAATGAGGATCGTGAGACAGAAATCGAAGAAATCATGGAAATCATCAAGGGACCGGATTTTCCAACGGGTGCATCTATCCTTGGTACAGCCGGTATCAATGAAGCATATAGAACCGGTCGTGGTAAGATCAAGGTACGTGCCGTATCCGAGATCGAGCCGATGGCAAATGGAAAGCAGAGAATCGTTGTGACTGAGCTTCCATATATGGTAAATAAGGCAAAGCTGATCCAGAAGATCGCAGAGCTTGTCAAGGAGAAGAAGATTGAGGGTATTACAGCTCTCCGTGATGAAAGTTCCCGTGAGGGTATGCGTATCGTCATCGAGCTTCGAAAAGACTGCAATGCGAATATCGTGCTGAACCAGTTATACAAGCACACACAGATGCAGGATACATTTGGTGTAATTATGCTGGCATTGGTCGATGGACAGCCTATGGTATTAAATCTCTTGGAAATGCTTGGATATTATATCAAGCATCAGGAAGAGGTTGTCACAAGAAGAACGAAGTTTGACTTGAACAAAGCGGAAGATCGTGCTCATATCTTAGAGGGATTATTGATTGCCCTCGATAATATTGATGAGGTTATTCAAATCATCCGTAGTTCAAAATCCGTTGCCGATGCAAAGCTTGCATTGATCGAGCGTTTCGGTTTGTCCGATGCACAGGCACAGGCTATCGTAGATATGCGTCTGCGTGCTCTGACCGGTTTGGAAAGAGAGAAGCTTGAGAAAGAATACAGAGAATTGATGGAACTCATCAAAGAGTTGAAAGCAATTCTCGCAGATGAGAAGCTGCTCCTTGGTGTAATCAAGGAGGAAATCCTGATCATCGCAACAAAGTATGGCGATGACAGAAGAACTTCTATCGGCATTGATATGGATGATGATATCACAGTTGAAGATCTGATTCCGAAGGAAAATGTTGTAATCGCTATGACAAAGCTTGGCTATGTAAAGCGTATGACAATCAATAACTTCAAGAGTCAGAACCGTGGTGGTAAGGGCATCAAGGGCATGCAGACAATCGAGGATGATTTCATCGAGAATCTGTTCATGACAACGACGCATCATTACATCATGTTCTTCACGAATCAGGGACGTGTATATCGTCTGAAGACGTATGAGATTCCGGAATCCGGACGTACTGCAAGAGGAACGGCAATCGTAAACCTCTTACAGCTCCAGCCGGATGAAGTGATCACAGCAGTCATTCCAATTCGTGAGTACCATGAGGGAAGATACCTGATCATGGCTACAAAGAATGGTATGATCAAGAAGACAAAGATTACCGAGTATGCAAATGTTCGTAAGTCCGGACTTGCAGCAATCACCCTGAAAGAGGGCGATGAGCTGATCGAAGTAAAGGCAACGAACAATACGAAGGATATCATCCTGATTACAAAGCAGGGTATGTGTATCCGCTTCAATGAGAAGGAGGTTCGTTCAACCGGACGTACATCGATGGGTGTCATCGGTATGAGTGTTGCCGGTGATGATGAGGTTATCGGCATGCAGCTTGATACACAGGGCGAAGCACTTCTGATCGTATCCGAGAATGGTCTTGGTAAGCGTACTCTTGTCGAAGAATTTACACCACAGCACCGTGGCGGTAAGGGTGTGAAGTGTTACAAGATCACAGACAAGTCCGGAACCGTTGTAGGATTTAAGGCGGTCAATGATGATAACGAGATCATGCTGATTACCAACCAGGGTATTGTAATAAGACTCCTGTGTAAGGATATCTCTATATTAGGCAGAATTACAACCGGTGTGAAGCTCATCAACATGGATCTGGAAAGCGATATTACCGTTGCAAGTATTGCAAAGGTTCGTCAGAAATCTGCAGATGAATCCGAGTCTTTAGAGATGATGGAACGCGAGATGAATGAGGCAGACAATGAAGAAGGTAATGTAGAAGAGCCGGAGAGTCCGGAAGATAAGTAAGCAAGTGGAAAATCCCATAGCGTAGATTACGCTGTGGGATTTTTTGTATAATACAGAAAATTATATGTAGAGGAAAGTGATGAAAAAAACACACAGGAAAAAAGCAAATATTTTAATTATTTATACATTGCTTATAGCAATGTTATTAAATGGATGTTCAATTAAAAGAAAAAATATATGGGATGAAATGCAATTTTCAATTAGAGGTGTAAGTGTTGATTTTACTACAACATTTACATTACAAGAATTTATTGATAAAACGGGATATAAAAATATTTATCCTTTGCCTCACAAATTGAAACCAGGAGAAGAATACAAATTTATTTGTTCATCAACCAGTAAGGGTGGTATTTGCGGTAATATAAAAAATACATATTCTTATTCAAAAGATTGCTTAGATTTGCCTATCAGTGAATTTTCAGTTGAACCAGGTACAGATGGGTTTAAATTAAATAATGGAATTGAACTTTGGAAAACAACAGGAGAAGAAGTATTCAAGGTAATGGGTAATCCATCGTCTATGGAAAAAGAAAATTATTCAGATAACTATAAATTTTTAGATGAAGCAACAGGTTGTTATATTGAGATATGGGTAAATATAGATAATAAAGTATGCTATATAAAACTAAATTATAATTGATGGTTCTTGCTTTCTATTCTATTTTTGATATAATAATAGCTAATATTGGTATTTTATTCGTGAAAAGAGGGAAAAGCGATGAACGATAGTATTAAAGAGGGTTTGGAAGGTCTTTCCAAGATGGATGGCGTATCCAATTTCTTATATGCACTTATGTACTGGGTAGGTGTTATATTTGTATTGTTATTTGTGACATACATTTTCGTATCCATTTATATTCGTGTGCAGAATAAGAAACGCGGGATTGATACGAAGGATAAAGACGATTATCTGGATGATTAAAAAAAGGGCTGCTATATGAGAAATCATGTAGCGGCTTTTTATGATTGAAAATGGGGGAGAAAAATGAGTGGAAGAGCAATATTGCCAGATGAAATAAAATTGATGACAAGTGAAATGCAAAGGCAATTATCTAGATTAGAAGAAATGATTTATGATTTAGATAATTATATGAAAGAGATTATTCAAACAGAAAAATTAGTAGGAGAAACGGCAAAAAATTTTATTAATCATATTGAAAATCATTTAAAAGTTATAAATGGTATAAAATATCTAACATTACATATTAAAGAAGCATGTGAAAAATTAGATAGAAATATAGGATATGATAATTTGATTGAAGACGATATAATCAATCAGATTAATGAACTAAATTCTAGAAATTTAACAATAAATAATGAAATTAATGATATTGATGATGCATTAGATAAATGGTATATTAAATTATTTTTATCTAGCAATTATGAAAAATTAAAAAATTACTATTATTTCGAATTAGAAAATAATAAAAATATGATTGAAGCTCTTAAAAGAAAGCTTCAAAAAATTGATGAAATAGAAAAAAATATTGTAAACTTATTTGATAATGGAATATTATCAAATATTAATTATGCAGTTGATATACTAAAACAAAGTTATGATAGTAACGATTTTAGTCCAATTACATATCCTGATGTAATGCTGTTTTATAAACTTGGTAATTTAAAAATAGATTCAGTATCTTTACAAGGAGATCGTATAGGATTGAGTACAGATTTTATTACAATTATAGATGATAATGGTATGTTATTAGAAAAATTTGGAGGCGACCAGAGTTGGCTTGATGATTCGGTATCAGATTCATCTTGTGGAGTTATTGCAATTGTAAATACATATTTATATATGACAGGGCAGACAACAATAACTAAAAAAGATTATATAGAATTGTGTAAGCGTTTTTTAAATGAAAATAAATTTGATAATATATTGATTGAAAAAAAATTTGGAGCGTTACCAACTACTATGTGTAGGTATCTAGAAAGGTTATGTATTGAGCAGGAAAATTTAAAAATACATGCAAAATGGAATTGTTTTAGTACTGATAATGAATATCAAACCATGAAAGATATGTTAAAAAATAATATTCCAGTTGTATGGGGATTGTATTCTATGAATAGTTGTTTGAAATTATATCAGTGGGATAAAACAACAGAATCTTATATTGAGTTTACAACTGTTTCGAGTCATTATGTTGTTGTTACAGGTATTTATGAGATAAAACGGGAGGATGGTTCTATAAAAAAAATGGTAGAAATATCTTCTTGGGGAAAAAAGTGTTATGTTGATTATGATGAATATGAAGTTTTTAAACGGTCAGTATTATCACAGACATACGAGCAAAATCCAAATTTATATATGATGCCAACAATAGATGGAGAAGGTATTGTAAATAATATTGGATCAAGTATTATAAAAATTGAAATTAATTAGTAGGAGAAAATATGAAACAGAAAATATCTATAATAGCAATCGCAATAATGCTAGTATTGGTTGGATGCAATTCCAGTACATACATGTATGATGAATGGAAATCATATGTAGTTGGAAATAAAAAAGGAAATCTTAAAATAAGATATGAAGAAAATGAAAGTGAAATTAATCTCAAAATATCTCCATATTCTTCTAAAACTGCAGATGAATGTGAAAATATTATAAAAAGAAGTAGAGAATTCGCAGAGAAAAATCCTGATTATCTGTCAGATAAAATAGACATTAATATTAGTTTTTATTTGGGTTCTGAGCTGATTGCTATAAAATTTACAAATATAACAAATGCACCAGGGGATGAAAAAAGTATTTTTTATTATGATTTAACAAAACTTAATCTGGATTGTGGAGAAAAACCTTCTTACACATATGTAGATTATAGTATTTTGCAAGACAAGGTATTACGCGGGACGTTTGATACTGAAGTTATTATTTTAGAATTAGGTGAAAATGCAAAGGCTTATTGTAGAGCAGATGTTTTAGAATTATCAAAATATTTTAATTCATATCAATGCATAGTTGCAAATTTTGATGCCGAGGAACCGGCAAAAGAAGTTTTGCAAATGTTAAAAGAAAAAAATCCAGATGCAGATATCTATTATACTTGTTATCGAAAAGACTTAAAAAAATATGAATAAGTAGGAGTTTTATGATGAAGGTTCAGAAAAAATTATCAAATAATGAAATAAAATCTTTATTTATAACTGTAAATAAATTAAATGAAATTCATAGTTCACAAGATTCAAGAGAGAGAAAAATATATAATAGAATTTGTGATTATTGGAAAAACGATAAGGATATTTACAATATAGTAAGTGAAAATTTAATCATTGACAAAAAAATGAGAAATGAAAGAGAAAATATTTATGAGAAAATGAATTATGAAATAAAAAAGCAAAAAGGAGAAGAAAAAAATAATGAGTAGTAAATTTGAGTGGGATTATAATGAGGCTATGAATATTAGTGAAACATTGAAGGAAATGTCCCAGGATATATTTTGCATAACTCCAGTATGTAGTTCAGATGTAGTATCTGTTGGTGTTGATTTAGCAGAAGAATATTTTTTTAATTTTTCTAATATGATAAAAAATTATGCACAAACAATAAATAATACAGGGCAAGGAATTGAAAAAAGAACGGAATATCTGTATATGATAGATACAAATATTAAAACAGACATTAATTCAAATCAAGAGTTATGTTAATAATGAGTAAAATATGCAAACAATATACACAGACAAAAAAGCGGAATTGTTATGAAGGATAAAGACGATTATTTAGATGATTAGGAAAAAGCTGCTATATGAGAAATTATGTAGTGGCTTTTTTATTATATTTTGGGATCGTGCCCCTGTTGAACTCGCGAAGAGTGCGAAATCATAATCACCCGCTATGCGGATGATTATAATTAGCATAGAATAACTGGTTGTGAGCATAACAAAATTAGGATATAATTATTTATATTTATGAAAAAGGGGTGGTATGAATGACGGAATTAATGAAAAATGAAATAATAACAGGATTGTTAGACATTTTTTCAGATAATATACTTACGATTATTTTATATGGATCTGTAGCAAGAAATGAAAATACCCCAGAGAGTGATATTGATATAGCAATCGTAATAAAAAATAATATGGATGATGACACAAGAGATAAATTTATGAGATGGTCAGCAGACATGGATTTGAAGTATGATAAGATATTTTCAATTATAGATATCGAGAAAAGTAATTTAGAGAACTGGGGACATATCCTTCCTTTTTATAAGAATGTGAAAAAGGAGGGTATTGTTTTATGGAAGGCAGCTTAAAGCAATTAGAAAATGCGAAAATATTTGTATCATAAGTTGAAAAATATATTTCATCAGTTGTAAAGGAGTAAACCATGCGAACATTACACACAGACAAAATCATTGAAGCAGTGAAAGAAATGTGTATCTCAGCCAATCTATATCTTGCAGATGATATGGATGGTAAGATACGGCAGGCAGCGAGAGAGGAAGACAGCACGCTCGGCAAACAGATTTTGAATCAGTTGATCGAGAATATGGAGATTGCCGGAGAAGATCAGACACCAATCTGTCAGGATACAGGAATGGCAGTGTTCTTCGTGAATGTTGGACAGGATCTGCATATTGAAGGAATGAATCTGACGGATGCCATCAACGAAGGTGTGAGAAGAGGATATACCGAGGGGTATCTGCGGAAATCTGTCGTGAAAGATCCGTTGCAGCGTGAGAATACCGGAGATAATACACCGGCAATCATCCATTATGATATTGTACCGGGAAATCAGCTGGAAATCACGATTGCACCGAAGGGCTTTGGAAGTGAGAATATGAGCAAGGTGTATATGCTGAAACCGGCAGATGGGGAAGAAGGAATCCGTCAGTCCGTGCTTGCAGCAGTGAAGGATGCCGGACCAAATGCTTGTCCTCCGATGGTAGTCGGTGTTGGACTTGGCGGTGATTTTGAGCTTGCGGCAAAGCTTGCGAAGAAAGCACTCACAAGACCGGCAGGATCACATTCGGAGAAGGCACATATTGCGAAGCTTGAAGACGAGATATTGGAGCTTGTGAATAAGACGGGAATCGGACCGGGTGGACTTGGAGGAAAGACAACGGCGCTCGCCGTCAATATTGAAACCTACGCAACGCATATCGCAGGTATGCCGCTTGCAGTCAATATGTGCTGTCATGTCAATCGTCACAAGACAGTTGTGTTGTAGAAATATAAATAATATGGAAGAAATGATAGAGTAAGATGTACAGGAGATTGGATGGATGCATGTGTAGGTTATAAACGAGAATCATGCGTGCCCGAAAGAAAGGAGATATGTACTTGGGAAAGGTTTCAAATTATATCAACCAGAATATGGCGAAATTCAAGCAGATATACATACGTTATGTTGCGAGTATTTTCTGTGTGTTTATCATAGCGGTTGTGAGTATCATAGCAAATCAGAAAAAAGGGTTTGACATAGAATCTATCGTGACTGTGTGTTCTATCTGGCTTGCCGGGAATTTTCTGGTTGAGAGTCTGTGGAAGAAAACAGCAGAAGAAGCACAGAAAAACAAACAGAAATGGCTGATCGGATATGGCGTAACGTTTGTGATTGCAATCGTATTTGAGAATTTGTCAGAAATTCTTAAAGCACAGAAAGCGGATATACCGAATCTGATATTTGAAAGTATCTTGTATTTTTACATTGCATGCACGGTGCTTCTTGCAATCTATGTATTGCTCCGGCAGCAGAAACTGGATCTGCCACATTGTATCGGACGGATTATATTCGCATTGCTCCGGGCAGTTGGTGTCTATCTGGTGTTAAATATTGCGGTTATCCTGATTCTTGAAATTATAGATGCATTGCTTGTGGATATAGATACGTTCAGAGTGGAGTTGAATATCCAGTTATTGCTGAGTGCACTTGCGTATTTTCCAACTTGTCTGCTTGCTGTCTCGGATACGAGCGAAGATAACGCGGCATTTACGAAGAAATTCGTATCGTATGTGTTACTTCCATGCGTGTGGATTGCGATGTTCGTAATCTATCTCTATGTGGTAAAAATCTTCGTGACGCAGGAGGTTCCGAGCAACGAAATCTTCAGTATCTGTGCAAGTCTTTTTGCAATTGGTATGCCAATCTGGATGATGGCATCCGGGTTCGTGGAGGAGAAGTCTTCACGTTATAAGAAACTGATCCATATTACGAAATATATCTATGCACCGTTTATCCTGCTTGAAATCTATTCTATGTCAGTGCGTGTCAAAGCATATGGACTGACGGAGCAGCGATATGCGGCAATCATGTTTATACTGCTTCAGATCATCTATATTCTGTGGAACCGGCATTATGAAAATCTGATCCTTGTATTCGTGGGATGTTTATTAATAGGACTTCTGCTTCCATTTGGAAATGCATCTTACCTGTCTTATCAGTCACAGAAAAACAGGTTTGTAAAGAATCAAACTTCGGATAAGGAAGTGGCTGCGGAAGCGTATGATTATTTGCGTGGAAATGCGTATGGCAGACGATACATAAAGACCAATCTCACGGAAGCGGAGCAGGATGAATTACATAGTATGATGTATGGTGGAGATACGCATGACAGTGAACAATGGGAATCTGTATATTTTTATGCAGATCCAATTGAAGAGAAAGGAATCATCATCGATGGATATGCAAAAATCTATACGATGACTGCACATTGGAACGAGGAAAGCACAATCGAAAACTATGAGAATAAAACGATTACAGTCGGAGACAGCGAATATAAGAATGTAGATTTTACTTCCTGTATTTCATATTATAAGAATCTGGAGGATAAAAGAGAAAATCAGAAGATAAACGAAAAAGACATAGTCTATGAAATACAAGTCAGTGATACGGAAAAGCTGATTATAACGTATATCAGCTTCGAAATAGACGAAAAGCAAGATAAGATAAACAGGATGTTTATGAAGGGATATATGTTGACAAAGTAAGTACAATAAAAAATAGTAGTGGAGGACTAGAACATGGAACGACATATTGCAGTACCATTTAGCGAAGAGGAATTAAAGGAGCTTCATGCAGGAGATTATATCTATCTGACCGGCACGATTTACAGTGCCAGAGATGCTGCACACAAGCGGATGTATGATGCTATCTGCGTGGAGCAGGAGAAACATCCGGAAGTAGAGTATAGCGGAGCAAAGCTGTATGAGGATCAGATTCTGCCACTGGATATTACAGGAAATACAATCTATTATCTCGGACCGACACCGGCGAAGCCGGGACAGGTCATCGGTTCTGCCGGACCTACAACAAGCAGCCGTATGGATAAATATACACCGCTTCTGCTTTCAAAAGGGTTGAAGGGCATGATTGGAAAAGGCAAGCGCAGTCAGGCAGTCATTGATGCAATCGTGAAGGAAAAAGCCGTATATATGGCAGCCGTCGGCGGAGCGGGTGCACTTTTATCCAAATGTATCAAGGAGTCCGAGGTAATCGCTTATGATGACCTTGGAACCGAGGCAATCCGTAAGATGCGCGTGGAGAATCTTCCGGTAATCGTCGTGATCGACAGCGAGGGACACAATCTGTATGAGACGGCGGTTGCAGATTATCTGAAGGAGCATAATTAAAAATATGAATATGAAAGTTGGGGTAGTAGATGAAAGAAAAAGAACATCAGTCGGTAGAATGGAAACAGGCATGGCGTGATGAATATTTGAAGTGGATTTGCGGATATGCAAATGCATATGGTGGAACAATATATATCGGAACGGATGATGATGGTAATGTTATTGGAATTGATAATGCGAAAGAATTGTTAGAACTGATTCCAAGCAAAATTACAGATACAATGGGAATTATTGCGGATGTAAATTTATTGTATAAAGATGGCTTAGAATATTTGGAAATAATTGTTGATAAATATCCCTCATTAATCAGTTTTCGAGGAAAATATTATTATCGTTCTGGTAGTACTATGCGTGAGATTACTGGAAAGGAATTAGAAAGGACATTGTTAAAAACACAAGGAAGAACGTGGGATGGAGTACCATTGCCTAAACTTTCGGTAACAGATTTGAAACAGGATGCAATACAGTTATTTAAGGAAAAGTCGGTTAGACGTGGCAGATTGACTCAGGAAGATGTAAATGTGTCTGATGAAGTGCTTATGGATAATTTGCATCTGATAGATGAAAATGGATATTTAATAAGGGCAGCTATGTTAGCATTTTATAATGATCCAGAAAAATGGGTTACAGGAGCCTATGTTAAAATTGGTTTCTTTGGAAAATCGGATTCCGATTTGAAATATCAGGATGAAGTGCATGGTCCATTGCTTGAGCAAGTGGATAAAACCATAGATTTAGTGTACACGAAATATATGAAAGCACGTATTGCTTATGAAGGTATTCAGAGGATTGAACAGTTTATGTTTCATAAAGATGCATTTCGAGAGATTCTTTTAAATGCAATTGTTCATAAAGACTATAGCAGTTGTAATCCTATTCAAATTAGTGTTTATGAGGATAAGATATATGTTTGGAATGATGGTGAAATGCCTCCTAATTTGGATACAACGGACAAGTTGTTTATGAAGCATTCTTCCAAACCATATAATCCGAATTTAGCAAATGTATTTTTTAAAAGCGGAATGATTGAGGCTTGGGGAAGAGGCTTTGAAAAGATTAAAGAAGGTTGTGCACTTTATGATGGACCATTGCCGGAATATGATATTAATGAGTCTGGAATTATGGTGTTGTGTCAGGCTTGTGATAGGTATTTGAAACTATTGGATAATTACGATTATCTTGGTCATAATGACCAAGATAGTGACCAAGATATGAAAAACAAAATTATTGAATTTTGCAGAATACCAAAATCAGCAAGTGAAATTCTGAAAGAATTTAATCTGGAACGATCTTATTTTAGAAGGCACTATCTGGATAGAATGCTTAAAATAGGAGAGTTAAAAAGGACAGAACCAGATAAACCTAAAAGTAAAAATCAGAAATATTATTCATAGACTTGGTCAGGAAGATGGTCATTTGACCATCTTTCTGACTAACAGTATGTAACAAATATAATGAAAAAGGCAGGTGTTAATATGGCAAAAAACAAGGTTAAAGTCGAATATGATGTAGATATGGAAAAGGAGCGCAGGAAGAAACAGCAGAAAAATGGAAAACCAGGATTTGCTATCCGCAGATCAAACATTCTTCTGTATGGGTTGCTGCTCGTTGTGGAAGTGTTGTTTTATTATTTCCTGACACCGGCAATCAATGTACATACCTCTGGATTCTGGACATGGGTGATACTTACGCTTGCGGCAATCGGATTCTGCTCCTTTGATTTCAAAGGTACACGCATTACTAAAAAAGGCAATATCAAAGAAGCCGTTGGTTCGACAAAGGTGGTAATGGTTTCATTTACAGCAATCCTTGTGTTGATTGTAGGATTGATTATAGGCGGGCTGGCATCTTCTCAATTGTTCCGTGCATCGAAATATGCAGGAATCATCAAGGTTGAGGATGGTGATTTTGCAACGGATGTACCGGAAAGTGAGAATATCAACAACATAGCACTGATGGATACGGACAGTGCGAGAATCATCGGTGATCGTTCGATTGGTTCCCTGTCTGACGTTGTCAGCCAGTATCAGGTGAGCGAGACATACAGCACCATTGATTATAATGGTGTGCCGATGAAGGTTGCACCGCTTGAATATGCGGGATTTATCAAATATCTGAATAATAAAGACGCGGGAATTCCGGGATATGTGCTCGTTGATCCGGTCAAAAATGAAGCAGATTATGTGAAGATTGAAAAGCCGATTCAGTATTCTTCCTCTGCATATTTTGGCAAGAATCTGCAGCGGCATGTACAGCTTTCATATCCGACTTATGATTTCAACGGATATTATTTTGAACTCGATAACGAAGGAAATCCATATTATATCTGTCCGGTATTAAAGCCGAATGCAGGGTTATTTGGAGCGAAGGACGTGAAGGGAATCGTGCTCTGTGATCCATGCAGCGGGGATTGTGAATATATGGATCTGGGTAATATTCCAAATTGGGTAGATCGCGTGTATGATGGTGATCTCTTATGTGACCGGTATAACTGGTATGGTATGCTGTCAGGTGGATTCATTAACAGCAAGATTGGAAATAAAGGCTGCAAGGTGACAACCGATGATTATGGTTACAAGGTGATGGATGGCGATGTGTGGGTATACACAGGTGTGACATCCGTCAATGGAGACCAGTCGAACATCGGGTTCGTATTGATGAATTCAAGAACTGCGGAGAGTAAATATTTTGCAATCGCAGGTGCGGAAGAGCATTCCGCGATGTCTTCTGCGGAGGGACAAGTACAAAACCTCGGGTACACGTCATCATTCCCATCTCTAATCAATATTGGAAATGTACCAACCTATATCATGGTACTCAAAGATAATGCAGGACTTGTGAAGATGTATGCACTTGTCAATGTGGAAAAATACAGCATCGTGGCAACCGGCGCGACACAGAAGGAAGCACTTGCAAGTTACCGGAAGCTGCTTGCCGAAAACGGCATAACGACAAGTGGAAACGATGTCAGTGAAGATACGTTGAGTAAGAAGATTACAGTCACACAGATCCGGTACATCACGGTAGAAAATGAGACATATGTGTATATCACAGCGAAAGATCGTTCTGTCTACAAACAGAATTTTGCCGAAAATGAAAGCCTGATCAAGATTGAGGAAGGTGATGTAATCACAGTTCATTATATGGAAAGTGACGATGGCGTGAATGCGCTTCTTTCGTATGAATAATTTATTGGAATAAAATAATAAAAAATAGGATTATACTAAGGGTATATAATTACCTCTTGACATTTAGTACAATATTTGTTATTCTAATTTAGCGTGTTGACGCGGAACTAAATAACACCGATTGGTAAAATGTGTTTTTTAGGCATTGGAGATGTACTCAAGTGGCTGAAGAGGCGCCCCTGCTAAGGGTGTAGGTCGTTCGCGCGGCGCGAGGGTTCAAATCCCTCCATCTCCGTTCGTAGATTACGGATAAAATATTGAAAATAAGTCTTGACTTGATTGGAAATATTTCATATAATCTACTTTGCGTTTAGTTAAATGCAACGATATATTCCTCGATAGCTCAATGGTAGAGCACTCGGCTGTTAACCGAGTTGTTGTAGGTTCGAGCCCTACTCGGGGAGTTTGATATTGTAAGTAGCAAAGCTACTTACTAATCATAAGAGATCTTCCACAAGAGGGTTCTTCTTATGATATATGGCGTGATAGCCAAGTGGTAAGGCAGAGGTCTGCAACACCTTCACCGCCGGTTCAAATCCGGCTCGCGCCTCTCTTAAATCCTTGATACAAGATGTATCAGGGATTTTTTTATTTTGTGCAATAATAGTGGTCTAAAAGTTAGATAAAATCAAACATTTAGATCACTAATTATTGACTTCGAATTATAGAAAAGAAACACTTCTACCAAATATGGCATTCAGCTTACCATGATTACAACTTATGGGGTTAAGACTAACAAATATAGTAGTATTGTGGGAAGTCAAGTTGTATTGGAAAATTTATTCGATGATTAAATTAGAAACCCAATATTACTAAAAAAATTAAATTTAGACCTCTGATTGTATGACAGGACGTCGTCTTATATGTTGGGCATTTTTTTGCAGAAATGGTAGAGCTAAATGATGAAAATTAAGATTGCCATTATTAACTTGTTTGTTATATGGAGTAAGTATAATATTACTATGGATGTTATAGTTGGAAAAAAATTTGAACGATTTTAGAAATATATAATAGCAACAATAGCACAGCTAGCAGTTGTTTAAGCATTGGTGTATAGATTAATTAGCTATTAGAGTATGTTTGAGTTCTCTTAATCATGATTTTATATCATCTTTTCATGATAAAAGATGGACATAAAAAAATTAATAAGGTATACTTAATAAATCTATATTCGCTTTACTAGAAGCTGCGGTTATAGGAGGATAATATGGGAGTTAGATATGTAAAATTGTGGAAACTCTTATTAGATAAAGGATTAAAAAGAACAGACTTAATATCACAGGCAGGCATTAGCAGTAATGTTCTTGCAAAACTTGGAAGAGATGAATTTGTCGCTATGGAAAGCGTTTCAAAAATATGCAAAGCATTGAATTGTGATATTGGGGATATTATGGAAATGGTAGATGAGGAGTAGTAAAAATAGATGGAGAAACTGACAGCTATTGATTTATTTTGTGGTGCGGGTGGACTGCATCTTGGATTTGAAAAATCTGGATATGATATAAAACTTTGCATTGATAACAATGATCTTGTAGAGAGAACGCATAGACGTAATTTCCCTAATATTCCCATTATAAATGGAGATATACGAGAGGTTACAGCTGATCAGATTCGAGAATACCTGGGCAAAGATTCGTTAGACGTAGTAATTGGAGGTCCGCCTTGTCAGGGATTTTCAACAATTGGACATAGGGCATCATCTGATCCTGAAAAACGATATGCTCATGATGCAAGAAACGAATTAGTACTAGTATATGCTAACCTTATTAAAGAATTACGACCGAAATTCATTGTAATGGAGAATGTTAAAGGAATATTGACCTTGGATAAAGGTGCATATCTGAAAAATGTAATGCAGACATTACATGACGCGGGTTACAATGCAGAATATAAGCTGATAAACATGGCAGATTATGGTGTTCCGGAGATCAGAAATCGAGTAATTATTATTGGTAATCGAGTTGGATTACCAGTTGAATTTCCATTACCTGATCATTCTGATAATCCAGAGGATGGGTTGCCTGCTTGGAATGCATGTGGACCAGTATTGGAAGATTTGGTAGGGTTGCCTGATACTCCAGAGTTTAATCATGTTGCTTTAAAACACACACCTAAGAATATTGAACGATATAAACTTATTCCACAGGGAGGAAGATTACCGGAAGAAGAACTTTCTCCTGAATTATATCGAAAGAACTTTGGCAATACATTTAAGCGATTAGATCCGAATAGACCTGCATTGACTATGGTTCCTGGAAACGATGCATTTCCAATTCATCCTACTTTGCACAGAAGTTTAACTGTTAGAGAAGCAGCAAGAATTCAGACGTTTCCAGACTGGATGATTTTCGAAGGGAATCGTAGGCAGCAGGGACATCAAGTAGGAAATGCAGTACCACCGATGTTTTCACATAAATTAGGTAATTTCATTAAAGAACAAATTGAAAAAGCAAAGGAATTAGGTCTATATGAATGCGATTGATTTATTTTCTGGTGCGGGTGGATTAACGCTTGCTACTAGAAATAGTGGTTTTGATATTATTTTATCAAATGAGGTGAATCCAGTATTTGCTAATACTCATCATCATAACTTTCCTGAGATACCGATGGTTACGGAGGATATTAATAACTTAACAAGAGAAGTTATTAGTGAATACACAAAAGGGAAGGAAGTTGATCTTGTAGAAGGTGGTCCACCTTGTCAGGGATTTTCTCTTTTTGGGAAAAGAAGATTTGTTAATACACAGGGATATGATCCGCAAAAAGATTCGCGGAATTATTTGGTATATCAGTACATCAGAATTGTGAGAGAAACTCGCCCAAAGTTTTTTTTCATGGAAAATGTGAAGGGCTTTACTAATTTAGATAACGGTCTTTTTGTTGAAAAAGTAAAAAAGGAATTTGAAAAGTTAGGATACAAAAATATTTGGTGTTCTGTTGTATGTGCTGCAGATTATGGTGTTCCACAAGAAAGATACAGAATGTTTATGATTGGTAATAGGCTTGGGATTGATTTTGTTCCGCCCGAACCAACGCATTTTCCAATTGGTTCTGGGAAAAAACCAGAATATTGTACAGTTGGAGATGTGATTATGGATTTGGTGGGACGCGAAAATGAAATTTCTAATCATGTACCGCTTCAACACAAGCCAATCGTTGCAGCTCGATATGGCTATGTCAAGGAAGGATGTAAATTAAATGTTGATGATTTACCGCCGGAACTTGCAGTTGCTACTAGAAGGGATTCGAAAACTGGAAAAGTTGCAAATTATAGTCATGTGTATAAGCGATTAGACAGAAAAAAACCATCAACAACAATGGTTCCGGGACACAACGCATTTCCAATACATCCAACATTAAATAGAACTCTGACAGCTAGGGAAGCAGCAAGAATTCAGACGTTTCCTGATGACCACGAGTTTTTTGGAACAAGACAGGAGCAATGCATTCAGGTGGGGAATGCCGTACCTCCCAAAATGGCAGAACCATTCTTAAAGAAGATTCATCAGTATCTTGAGGAAGGAGTAAAAAATGAGTCATGACAGCGAAGCAGCGTATGCATCTGGCGAAATAGCAGATATTATTCAAGGAAAAGCTGTGAGATTTTTCGGAACCTTAACAGCTGGTGGAATTTGGACATTAAGTGCGGGACGGGAAGGAAGCACAGCATGGCCTTTAGCAGACGGTGTGATTCAGGCAAAGAATTCAAAACCAACGGTTCAAGACGTGAATATTGCTTTTGAATATAAAAGACCGAATGAAGGTGTTCATGGGATCTTAACTGCAGTTGGTCAGTCGTTGGCATATCTTGAAAAGGGATATGATGCATCTGTAATTTGTATCCCAAAAATATATACGAGTCATGCTGATCCAGGAACACATGTAAAAAATATAATAGAAACTACAGCACCAGCTGCGCCAATTATTGTGTACACATATGATACTCCTAATATGGCAAAAATAAGGCCATTTAGTAAGAAATTAACATGTATTAGAGATATTGATCTTTCAAAGAGCATAGTGCATCGTTCGGCAGGATCAAAGAAAATTTCTGGTCAGATTAGCACAGTTTGGGCACATGTACGTGAAGGTATGAGTCATCCAGATGCATTTTTTAGATATTGCCAAGGAGTAAAGATTATTTCTTCTGTCGGTGAAGATAAATCAAAATATATATTGCCAAAAGAAATAACAGATGCTGTTAAGCGAGTAAATCCAATTGCGGATCCGTGGATGTATTTATCAAATACTTCGGGAGATAGTATGTCAGATATGGCTTGGAGATATGTTTGGTTTAATTACTATTTTTGGCCGGGACTTATGCCAATATATACTTCAAAATCACCTTATATTATAAATGATGTTGAGACAAGAATTAGAATTGATGCAACGACAATGCAAAAACTCTTTTCAGGAAGAAAGGATTCAATCAAGTCAAAGTTGGTTGAAAATCTCAACGTGATCCCGGGATATACTGAAGATGATGCTTGGGAAGAATATGTGAAGAAGGTTCGAAAAGATGCACATAGTTATCGAGAGGTAATTGATTCTGGTTTATATCAAATTGGCTTGATTGATGCAGATAGTTTATTAACAGACTATGGATACAAATATGTAAATGCATGTGAAAAGGCTGGAAATGATCCGTACAATGACGAACCAATGAATATATTAAGAGCGGTTAGCTTGCAAATTGGTAGGTTTGATGTCTTTCTGTATACCATATATAAGTATTCACAGGATAGATTTCAAGTATATTTTGATGCTTTTACCAAAGAGAAAAAAATGAAGGCTGGACATAAAATTGTTTTTCAGTCCGCAAGCTATCTGGATTGGTTAGATGATGTATTAACCAATCAACTTCATATGTATAAAAAGACAACGTTAAGAGCAGGAGGAACAAGAAAACCGTTTCAAGCAGAAATGGCATACTTAAAAAAACTTGGATTCATTTATCCTGATAATGTGTTTAAGCGTGGAACTGGATTAAATATTGACTGGCCTCTTGTAGAAGGAAGTTTAATGTATTTCCAAGGAATATAAAACTATGTAATAAAAAAGAAGCACTTCTACCAAATATGGCATTCAGCTTACGATGATTACAACTTATGAGGTTAAGACTAACAAATATAGTAGTATTGTGGGAAGTCAAGTTGTATTGGAAGACTTATTCGATAATTAAATTAGAGATCTAAATATTACTAAAAAAATTAAATTTAGACCGCTGATTGGTTAACAGGACGTCCGCTTATATGGCGGGCGTCTTTTTTTGTGAAATCTCTGTGAAAGCCATTGACGGAGCTCGCCCGCATGTTAAAATACTTGACAATTCGAAAAATTGAAGAAGAATAATGAATATCAGGATTGGATATAGTTATGGAGGATGTTTATGAGACAGAAACTGATGGATTTTATGCGCGGTAGAAATGGAACGGATCAGCTTTCCATGTGTATGATGTGGGCGGCGTGTATCTTGGTTTTTATCGATATGTTTGTTAGAAGCAATATACTCAGCACGATTGCATTTGTGACCTTTGCATTTGCATATTTCCGTGTGTTCTCCAGAAATATTGGCAAGCGTCGGGATGAAAATACATGGTTCCTAAATAAGACGTATAAACTACGCATGTGGGGACGGAAAGAGAAAAGCCATATGACGATGCGCAAGACGCATCATATCTACCGTTGCCCGGAGTGTAAGCAGAAAATTCGTATCCCAAAGGGAAAAGGAAAGATCGAGATACGTTGTCCGAAGTGCAGCGCACGGTTTATAAAGAACAGCTAATGTATAAAATAGAAATAAGAAAGCCGTTTAACTCGGAGGTGGAACGATGTTTGGATATGTGACGGTGAACAAGCCGGAAATGAAAGTCAAAGATTATGAGCGGTATCGCATGTATTATTGTGGTGTCTGTCATGCACTCCGGAATACGGACGGTGCGATGGGACAGATGTCACTTACGTATGATTCGACGTTTGCCGCGGTTCTTCTGACTGCTTTATATGAGCCGGATACGAAGATGAAGGAAGCAACGTGCATGGTGCATCCGGTTGGGAAGAAAAAATATCTGGAGAATGAGGTTATACAGTATATCGCGGATATGAATCTCATTCTGACCTATTACAAATGCCTCGATGACTGGGAGGATGACCGCAAATTCACCAGACTTTGTTACAGCAGTTTTATACGGAAGCGTGTGCGCAAGATCGGTCAGGTCTATCCGGAGAAGCTGGCGAAGATCCGGGAATCTCTGCGGACATTATCTGCCTGTGAGAGAAAGAATGTGACGAATCTGGATTTGCTTGCCGGAACCTTTGGTGATATCATGGCAGAGATCCTTGCATATAAGTCGACGCGCGGGATTGACTGGTCGGAGGAGCTGCGGAGACTCGGTTACCAGCTCGGCAAATTCATCTATATTCTTGACGCATACGATGACGTACAGGAGGATATCGAAAAGAACCGGTTCAATCCATTGAAGGAGTTATACCATGAGCTGTCGAAAGAGCAGTTCGACAGTTACGTGAAGGAAATCCTTATGATGATCGCCACCGATATGGCAAAAATCTACGAATGTCTGCCAATCGTCGAGGAGACAGCCATCCTCCGCAACATTATCTATTCCGGAATCTGGGTAAGGTTTATGACGAAACAAAATGAGAGAGAAAAGTAGATAATTGTGAAACATTGCATAATCGTGAATACAGTTTGCACATGAAACATAATTCTAAAGCAGACCGTTGAAGCACGCTGGTACTTAATGAATGGCAAACTTGTTTGTCATGAATTTAGTACCACTGCGTGATGAACCGAGCGGGAGCGTGTCTGCGAAGAATATGTTTTATGTGCAAACGGATTCATAGCTGAATATGTTTCACAATTACTGATTGAGAAAGGAATTAGTATGAAAGATCCTTATGAAGTTCTGGGGCTTCCACATGGTGCCTCGGAAGAAGAAGTGAAAAAAGCATATCGAAATCTAAGCCGGAAATACCACCCGGATGCAAATATCAACAACCCAAACGCAGCGCAGGCAGAAGAAAAATTCAAGGAAGTGCAGGCGGCATATAAGAGCATCATGGACGGAAATACAGGTTCCTCGTATGGCAGCAACAGTTATGGCGAGTTTGATGGATTTGGCGGATTCGGAGGATTCGGAGGATTCGGTTCGGATGCATTCCGGCGTGCCAGAAATGAAGGCGGTGGCATGAGTCAGGATGAGTCCCATCTTGCTGCTGCGCAGAATTTCATCATGAACCGGATGTTTACAGAGGCACTTCGCACGCTGGAGGATATAGACGACCGGACGGGCAGATGGTATTATCTGAGTGCGGCTGCGAACTTAGGTGCTGGGAATCAGGCAACAGCGATGGAACATATCGATCGTGCAATCGCGATGGAACCGAACAACATGGAATACAAACAGATGAAGCAGCGTATGCAGGGTGGCAGCAACTGGTATGTGCAGCGTGGCATGGGATATGGAATGCCGGATGTGCGTTCCGATAACTGGTGCATGGATATGTGCCTGTTAAATTTGCTCTGTAATTGCTGCACGCCTTGTTGATAATGAAATTTAAAGGGGAGAACCAATGGAGAAAATCATTTTAGCATCACAGTCTCCACGCAGACAGGAGATTCTGTCGCTGGGTGGATATGAATATAAAGTATGCGTATCTTCGGCAGAGGAACAGATTCCACCGGAAGAGTTGGAGAATCTGACACCGCAGGAGCTGGTTGAAAAACTGGCGCGTGTGAAAGCGGAAGATGTGTACCGCAGAAACTGCAGTAAGAATATGGAAAAATCAACGACAGATAATCAGGCAGCAGATTCCGTGGAAGAAATCACGGTGATCGGTGCGGATACTGTCGTTGCTGTCGATGGATGTGTGCTTGGAAAACCAAAGACAGAGGATGAGGCGAAGCAGATGCTCGCACGATTGTCCGGGCGGACGCATGATGTATTCACCGGTGTGTGTATTCTGTGGACAGATTCCGATACGCAGGAAGAGATACATGGAAATACCTTCCACTGTCATACGAAGGTGACATTTTATCCGATGACGGAGGAAGAAATTGACAACTATGTCGCTACGGGTGACTGTATGGACAAGGCAGGTGCCTATGGTATCCAGAGCGGAGCCGCGAAGTATATCCAGGGCATCGAAGGCGATTACCTGAACGTGGTTGGATTGCCGTTGTCAAAAATTTATCACGTTTTGCGTGAGAAATTAATAAATCTCACAATAAAAATGTGATTGAAACTGAATGAAAATAAACGGAAATAAAGAAATTAGACGAAAAAACTGTCATTATGACTAAAAACAGAGATAAAATTTGTCTATTCTGCCGTTGAAAAAATATTTAAAAGTGCTACACTAATACATGTAGCAACAAGTTGGGTTGTTGCTTGATTTTTGCATATCAGCGTCATAGCTTCGTACAGGGGGAAGGGATACGGAGTGTGATGTTGTAATATACACGTGAGCATCAGAGCTCGAAGTTATGTGAAGGTCTTGTTACGTGTAGCAGTGGTATTTCCTTATGTGACAAAAGAGAGGGTGTTACATAAGGGAATATCATCCAAGGTGGTTACGAAAAGAGGTTGCTTGGCAGCCTCTTTTTTCTTGCAGAGAAAAGAATCTGTGCGTATAATATAGATAAGTATGGCGAAATTGACAGAGAGGGTAAGGATATAGAAATGTGGAGTTTTCATACCGTAAAAGTGAAAGATAATAGTCGACGCATGTTTGATCTATGTATGCGTCGGGCACAGAGTATCGGGCGTGCGGATTATGTACGGACAGATGGACGGATGGATCTGGCACATACCTTCCGTACAGATATGCTGCATTTCCTGATATATCTCGCATATTCGGATGGTTCCGTCAACAAAGAAGAAATCAAATACATCAATCTGTTATTCGGAACACAGTTTGATGAGAAGATGATCCGTGATTATGCAGACCGTTGGGGACTTCGGAGTGAGAGCATCCGGGATCATGCGCCACGGTCGTTAAATTCGTTTGTGCGCTCAAATATCGGAGCAGAAACCGGGGAGATATCAGACGGTTATTATGATCTGTTACAGTTGTATGTTACAACCTTTAATTATATTGGAAATGATCTGATTGCATGCAACGAGGAGGTTGCGTCATCAGAGGTTCAGGCATTGTCCTCGTATATTGAATTGATCACAGAGGAAATCAATCGTGTACGTGGGGATATGGAGGATTACAAGCCGACGATCGCATTTAAGCCCGGAAGCAAGGTTAAGCAGGAGGATAAGCCGGATTATTCGTATTGGTCCGATACGCTTGAGATGCGGCGGACGAAGATCTCTACACCGGAGCGTAAGGAGGAAGATTCGCCGGCAGTAAGTGATACAGACAGCCGGAGAGATATGGACACACCGGAGTATGTACGGGCAGCAGATACAGAAGAAACTGGAAAGCCATTCCGTATGCGGGTGGAACAACCGGATGCACAGACGCTGCCGGATCAGAAAGAGCGTAAAAAAGAATTTAATACGGAGATGGATATACAGGCATTACTTAAGCAGTTGAACGAGCTGACCGGCATGCAGAGCGTGAAGACGGAGATCAACAATATGATCAATCTGTTGAAGATCTGTAAGATCCGTCAGGAGAATGGATTGCAGACGCCGCCGGTTACAAATCACATGGTGTTCCTTGGCAATCCCGGAACTGGTAAGACGACCGTGGCAAGAATCCTTGCGAAGATCTATCATGGGCTGGGCGTGCTTTCCAAAGGACATCTGGTGGAGGTAGACCGGTCTGGTCTGGTCGCTGGATATATGGGACAGACGAGTGAGAAGGTTACGGAAGTAATCGAGAAAGCCAAGGGTGGCATCTTATTTATTGATGAGGCGTATGCCCTTGCAAATGGACAGCAGGGTGATTTCGGACAGGAGGCAATCGACATCCTGAATAAAGCGATGGAAGATAACCGGGAAGATCTGATCGTCATTGCGGCAGGATATCATGATGAGATGCAGGATTTCCTGGATGCAAATCCGGGACTTCGTTCCCGTTTCAACCGGACGATTGAATTTCCGAATTATGATGCGGCAGAGTTGTTGGAGATCATGACCAACCGGGCAAAATCACTCGATTATACATTGACGGACGACGCGGTGCAGTATGTGCAGGATACATTTACTAGGATACTTGCATGTCCGCCGGAGAATTTCGGTAATGCGCGTTCGGTGCGCAATTATCTGGATCGCGTGATTCACAATCAGGCTAACCGCCTGATCGCGGAGAATAATTTTAAAGAGGAAGATCTGACGAAGCTCACGCTTGCAGATGTGCAGTCAGAGACGCTGGAATAACATGCATAAACAATGGATCAAGGATGGGCTAAGTGAATATCTGAGTGATGCGCATGCGGTGTGGCATATGCCGGGGCATAAGCGGAAAGCCTGCTATGGAGATTTTCAGGACGCATTTCTCGTGTGGGATGTGACGGAGGTGCCGGGGACAGATGATCTGTATCTGCCGGAGGGATTTATCGGGGATTCACTTGCCATGCTGAAGGAAATCTACCAGACCTGTGGCACGTATTACGTGGTAAATGGTGCGACGGGAGGGATTTTTACGGCAATCGCGGCATGCACGAAGCCGGGCGATGCGATCCTGATTGCAAAAAACTGCCACAAATCGGTCTACAATGCGGCGGCGATGCTGCAGCGACAGACGATTTATGTGGAGCCGACATGGAAGAAAGAGGCAGAAGATGCCTTTGCATTTACATCATTTATTGATGGGTATGTCGATGCCGATGATGTTGAAAGGCTGTGTGAGTCTCATCCGGAGATCGCGGCGGTTGTAGTGACATCGCCGACATACGAGGGCGTCATATCCGACATTGCGCAGATTGCACGTGTGGCACATGCACATCATGTTCGGGTGATCGTGGACGAAGCACATGGGGCACATCTGCCATTTTTAAAACCGGAATATTCTGCGATCCGCATGGGTGCCGATGTCGTTGTACAGAGTCTGCACAAGACACTTCCAGCGATGACGCAGACAGCGGTGATTCATGTCTGTACAGAAGAACTGGTGAAACCGGTGGAGCAGGCATTGGAGATATTCTTAAGTTCTTCGCCGTCGTATATTTTCATGATGAATATGGAAGCGGCAATCTGCTATATGGCAGACCATGATTTTACGGAATATGAAAACAATCTGCGGGAATTCCGGGAGAATTGTGCGAAGCTTCCGCAGATCACAATGATAGAGAAAGAAGCCGTATGTGCAGCAGGTGCATATGGATATGACGAGACACGGCTTGTATATTCTGCAGCTGTGCCAGGACCGGAGCTGCTTGCGATGCTTGCGGATAAAGGGGATGTCGTCTGTGAGATGGCAGGCAGAAAACATGTGGTACTGATCTCGACGGTGCGGGACGGGCAGGAAGATTTTGAACAGTTATACCGGACACTGCAGATGTGCGATGTCGCTCTGACGAAAGAAGGGGATCATGAGAAGGAGCGATGTGCTGGGCAGGAGGAATTGCAAAAACTGGCGGGAACGCTGGCAAGAGCACCAATCTATGTATATCCGCCCGGAAGTTACATCGTGAATACCGGGGAGATCATTACGGCAGAGACCGTGGAGAAGCTTTGCGCATATCAGGCAGCAGGGCTGCATATCCGGGGCATTTAGAAAACAGGGGGATGAATGATGAGACAGGAGAAACGATATGAATGTATTGATATGTGATGATGAAAGACGCGACCTGCAGATGGTCCGACTGCATGTGGAGCAGTTTGGCAAAGATCAGCAGATCGATGTGAGTATTTATACGCTGTGGAATCCAAAATCTTCGGCGGAGATAATGGCAATGGCGGAAAAACATGAGATGGATGTCGCATTTCTGGATATCGACATGCCACATATATCGGGTGATGCGATTGCCAGTGCACTGACGGAAAAGTATCCGTCAATCCAGATTATATTTTTTACGAACCGGGGCGAGATGGTTTATGATATGCTCAAATACAAACCATTCCGGTTTATTCAGAAGGCGGAACCGTGGAAGATTGATACGGCATTGATGAATCTGTCAAAACAGCGGATGACGGATGGACACGTTTTGATCGAAAAAGCAAAGAATGAAGTGATGGATGCTTCGGTGGAAGAGATTATGTACATAGAGGCAGCCAAACATCAGATCATCTATCATACGGAGGATGAAGCGATCGTCTCGAAGGGGAGCATGGCAAAGATCGTAAAAGAGCTGTGGGAATATGGCTTTATACGCGTGCATGTCGCGTATGTGGTAAACATACGGTACATCAAGCAGATTGGCAAAAAGGAACTGATTCTGAGAGATGAAACTGTATTGCCGATCAGTGGAAGCTATAAGGAAGAGACGATGAAGAATTATAAGATGTTATTGGAGAGGATCAGGTATGGAGAATCTCGTTGAAATATTTGCAAATACATTAGATGCTATATTAGGTATCGTGTTTCTGACGATGATACTTGGGAAAAAGAAGAGCATGCCGAACTGGTTGTTTGTCGTTTTGGCGTTGATCGTCCCTGTGGCAAATGTTGTGTTGCAGAAAGTATTTCCGGATAGTCCGGAGAACAATATTGTCTATATTTTACTTACCATATTCTTTGGTTTTGTATGCACGAATGGGAAAAGTTCAGAGAAGATCATCTATGTCGCAATCTGGAATATCCTGCTTATGGCATGTGGACTGATCTTTGCGTCAGTTTACGGGTATGTCGTGCGCGGGACAAATGGCATGGAATGGGAGATGGATGCGATACAGCGGCTGCATTACATCATGGGTTCGAAGCTGAATCTGATCCTGTGCACGCTTCTGGTCATGGTGATCCTGAAGAAAACGAAGATGAAATCCGCGATGCCGGTCATGAATGCTGTCGTGTTCGTGATCAGTATTTTGATCGGTATTATCTTAGATATTATGCTGGATTACCCGTATCTTGACAAAAAGGGAAAGATTGCGATCGGTATCGCGATGGTCGGAATTCTGGCGATCAATGTGTTTGTGTACGTGGCAACCTATCAATTAAATAAAAGCCAGAAGCTGCTGATGGAAAATCAGCTTCTCCGTATGTCGCAGGAAGAGCAGAAAGAGGGAATGGAGCGCATGATGCGTCTGCAGGAGAAGAACCGGATGCTTCGGCATGACCTGCGCCATTATTTCACGCTCTTTCAGGAAATGCTTGCGAATGGAAATGTGGAAGAAGCACAGAAATATGTGGAGGACGTCTTAAACACGAAGCTCCAGCCAGAAGGTGTCTATATGACAGGCGATGAAATCTTAGATGCTGTGCTCAATCATTGCGATGGAATCTGCCGGCAGAAACAGATCACGTTTTGGACAGAAATCAGTGCACATTTGCCGGAAGGACAGATGGAGTTTGCGATTGCACTGCTGAATCTGTTGGAAAATGCGATTGAAGCAGAGGAGCTGGAGGAAGACAAACTGATTGAGCTGCAGATCTACGAGAGTGCGGGCTTGCTGTTGGTAACTGTCCGGAACCGGATCAGTCAGTCGGTTATGGAGAACAACCCGGAGCTTCGCACGCGGAAGGCAGATGCAAGTCTGCACGGACTTGGAAGAAAGAGTGTAAAGAAGCTGATCCGGGATATGGAAGGTTCTTTCTATGAGGAAGAACGAAACGGGTTCTTCATCTCGAACATTGTCGTATAACGTCGAAAAAGTAAAAAGTATGCTCAAAAAACAACCAACTTTGCCAGACAGGTTGTAAAATGTCAAAAATCAGGTATTGTAGTAGCAGGAAATGAAGTGAGGAGGAAGTCCATGGAACGTCTTGCATATGCAATCACAGATCATCTGCTGCGAAGAGATGTGATCCAGAAAGAGGACTACGATATCTATGTATATGGATACGCAGTGTTTCTTGAACAGATGTGTCAGGTAATCGGATTTATTCTGCTTGGGATAGTCACGAAGAACCTGTTACAGACCGCTCTTTTTTTGGGAACATTTTACCTGATTCGCAGTGCATTCGGTGGGTATCATGCGGAGACGTCGCTGGTCTGCATGCTCGTCAGCTATGGTGGCTGGGGTGCGGTCATGATACTTTCACGGTACATGGAAGCATATGCGGAAGTACCACTCGTGCTTTGGATTGTGCTCGCCGCAGATCTGTGTGTATTTGCGATACTCGGTCCGGTTGCACATGCCAATAAGCCACTGACCGCAGTGCAGAAAAAGCGGAACAAACGAAACGGATTTCTCGTTTTAGGGATTGGCTCTTTGCTGGCATTTCTTTGGAGATCATGTGTGATTGTTGGCACTGTGTATATTGGAACTGTAACCTTTGTAGCAGTGTTGGCAATGATAGGAAAAAGAAAGGTAGGTACAAGGTATGAAGAAGATTGAGGAACTTGTAGCAAAGATCGGTTACAACACTGCAAAGAAGACTGTAAATAGCGCATCTGCATGGCACAGCCATCAGGTAAAGGAGCCGGCAGCCGCACGCGCAAGCCTGCTCAAGGAAGCTTCTAAGTAAGAAGCACGCAGAGAAGAAAGGGTAGATGTTCAGGTGCATCTGCCCTTTCTTTTCGTTTGCATTTTAAATATTCGTATGATAGAATAAGGCAACTGTGTGATATGGGAGGACACAGAACTCGAAAGGTAAGAACCTTAGCGCCTGGTCCTGAGGGGACGGAAAAAACTCAGGATGACGAGGAGAAACGTGATCGAAAGATTCGGCGGATGCGTTTCCGCACAAGCTGAGTGCGTATACAGAAAAAAATATGCGGGTAACTGCAAAACAAAGTTCTGTAATCAGTAATGGAATCATAGAAAATTAAAAATAGAATAGAGGTAGATATTATGTGTGGAATTATTGGTTTTACGGGGAATGAACCAGCGAAGGATATTATCATCGGCGGTCTGGAACGGTTGGAGTACCGCGGATATGACAGCGCAGGATTAGCACTATTGTCGAACGATCAGATTCAGGTGCGCAAGCGTACCGGCAAGGTAGAGGAGTTACGGAAGCTCTGCGAGGCAGAGAAAATGCCTGCTACCTGCGGAATCGGTCATACAAGATGGGCAACCCACGGCGGGGTAACGGACGTGAATGCACACCCACACCGTGTCGGAAAGGTCGTACTGATTCACAATGGTATTATCGAGAATTACCGTCAGATCGTGACAGAGTACGGACTGGCTGACCAGCTTGTATCAGAGACAGATTCTGAGGTCGTTGCGGCGCTTTTGAATAAGTTCTATGAGGGTGATCCGGTCAAGGCAATCAAGAAGACAGTGAAGGTACTTTCCGGTGCATTTGCACTTTGTATTATGTTCCAGGATATCCCGGATACAATCTACGCGATTCGGAATGTAAGCCCGATGGTTGCAACGTCGTGCGAGAGAGGTTCGGTGATTGCTTCCGATCTGACCGCATTAATCGAGTTCTCGAAGGAGTATTTCGTAGTACCGGAGTATCACATTCTGACACTCAAAAAGGACGGTATTGATATTCAGGATCTGAAGGGAAACAAAGTAACCCCACAGATGTTGACTGTAAACTGGGATATCACAAGTGCACAGAAGGGTGGTTACCCATTCTTTATGCTTAAGGAAATCTATGAGCAGCCGGATGCAATCCGCAATACGATTGCACCACGTATCAATCAGGAACTTCCGGATTTCACAGAGGATGGAATTGACGATGCAATATTTAAGGATTGCAAGCGTATTTCTATTGTGGCATGTGGTACAGCGATGCATGCAGGTATGGTTGGAAAGCATCTGATCGAGAAGAAGCTTCGGATTCCGGTGCATGTAGATTGTGCTTCCGAGTTCCGGTATAAAGATCCGATTATCGATGAAGAGACTTTGACAATCGTGCTTTCCCAGTCGGGCGAGACGATTGATACGTTAGAGGCATTGAAGCTTGCGAAAAATCGCGGTTCCAAGGTGCTTTCTATCGTCAATGTGAAGGGAAGCACAATCGCAAGAGAAAGCGATTATGTATTATATACACATGCAGGTCCGGAGATTGCGGTTGCATCGACGAAGGCATATACGGTACAGGTCGCAGCGATGTATCTGATCGCATGCCGGATCGGACTGGTGAAGGGACTTATCACAGAGCATGATGCAAAACGCTTTATGACAAAGCTTACAAATGCATCGAATATTGTTGAGGAAACTCTGAAATGCGCGGATGATATCAAGCGAGTGGCAGATCATATCAAGTTTGCAACCGATACGTTCTATATCGGAAGAGGTCTGGACTACACGATGAGCTTAGAAGCGGCACTGAAGTTAAAGGAAATCTCTTATGTGCACGCCGAAGCATATGCGGCAGGAGAGCTCAAGCATGGAACAATCGCGTTAATCTCTGAGAATGTTCCGGTTATCGCGCTGGCAACCCAGGAGGATGTCTATGCGAAGGTCATCTCGAATATCCGTGAGGTAAAGGCAAGAGGTGCGTATGTGGTGCTTGTCAGCATGGATGAGGAAGTGAATGATCCAAGTATCTGTGACCAGCATATCCGCCTTCCGAAGATGGATAGCGAATTTACATCCTTTGCAACAGCGGTTGTATTGCAGTTAGTTGCATATTATACATCCGAGGCAAAGGGACTGGATGTGGATAAACCGAGAAATCTGGCGAAGTCTGTAACGGTAGAGTAATTAATGCTACATATATACAACCCCCATTCGTACTTCTTGTGCAGAATGGGGTGTTGTGTTTATACCAGAGAATATTTGTATTGTAAGGAATGAAGAAACAGGATGAAAGATTTGACAAAAGGCTACCCGGCAAAGGTGATAATTTTATTTGCCATCCCGATGATATTCGGCAGCATATTTCAACAATTATATAATATTGCGGACAGTAAGATTGTAAGTACATTTGTTGGCACCGAAGCGTTTGCGGCTGTCGGTGCCACAAGTGTTGTATCGAACACTTTAATCGGATTTTTGAATTCCCTGACACTTGGATTTGCGATTCCGATTGCGAACAGTTTTGGAGGAAAGGATTATAAGCGGATGCGCCGCATGGTGGCAGGTACTGTGTTGCTGACGCTGGCAGGGGCAGTTGTGCTTACCGTGTTAATCTTGCTTTTGATTCCTGCGATCCTGAAACTTCTGGCAACACCGGAAGATATTATGAGCCCGGCACTTGCGTATGTGCGAATCATTTTATATGGCATTATATTTGTGTCTGTTTATAACATGTGTGCAAATGTACTGCGCGCGGTTGGCGACAGCCGGACGCCGCTTTATTGTCTGATTATTTCCGTGTTCGTGAATATTGGACTGGATCTGCTGTTTGTGAATGGATTTCATATGGGGATTCAGGGTGCTGCCTGGGCGACAATCATCTCGCAGGCACTTTCGGCAGTGCTTTGTCTTGGTTATATCCTGCTTAAGTTCCGGGATATTATACCGGAGAAGGACGAGTGGAAACCGGTGGAAGGACAGTACAGTGAGCTTCTTACGACGGGGCTTGCAATGGGATTTATGTCGCTTGTTGTGAATTTCGGAACGATTGTGCTGCAAGGCGCAATCAATGGATTGGGAACGGCAATCGTTGCGGCGCATACAGCGGCAAGAAAAGTGTTCGATATATTTACGGTATCACTTTATTGTCTGGGAAATGCAATGACAACCTTTGTAAGTCAGAATATGGGAGCCGGGGAACCGGCACGTATTCGCAGAGGGATTCGTCATGCCGTTGTTATAGCAACGGGAATAACAACGGTACTTGTAATTATCTGCTTTGCATTTGGCAGACCGGTATTTACATGGCTTGCGTCTACCGATAATCCGACAATTGTAGATTCTGCGGTGATGTATTCCCGGATCAGTATTGTGTTTTTCTATGTGCTCGGACCGCTATTTATTCTGCGGTGCAGTCTGCAGGGGATGGGGCGGAAGGTAATACCGGTGTGCTCGAGCGTTGTTGAGATGACAATCAAGGTACTTTCTGCAACGATTCTGGTGCCGCGGCTTGCTTATTTCGGTGTGGCACTTACGGAACCGATCAGCTGGGTCTGCATGACGATTCTGCTGACGGTGGCTTATTTCGCGAAGCCGCCGGAACAGATGTTGCGAAAGTCCGCTTAAAATGGTATAATAAACATTATATAGGCTGTGTTCACACAAGCCGGAATAATGCGGAAAACACATTATAAATTCGTCAAAGAAGGTGAAACAGATGTCAAGACTGAAGACTCCGAAAAAACCGAAGAAGGCAAAGCCTGCGAAATCACTTTACAGAGAACCTGCAAAGCGTATGTCGCGCAAAGAGCGGAAGCTTAAGGAAAAACGAAGAAAGCAGATAAATAAGCATATTGATCATGCTATGGGATTTATAGCAATTGCTTTATGCACCGTTTCAGCAATCTTGGACGTAAAGAACAACAAAGACTCATAAAAAGAGGATGGAAGAGGAAAGGAAGAGAACAGAACAATGAAGAATTTTGAAGGATTACTTGAGCAGATTAAATCATGCAGCAAGAAGAAGCTTGCCGTAGCTGTTGCACAGGATGATGCAGTCCTTGAAGCAGTAAAGGCAGCAAAGGATAAAGATATCGCGGATGCGATTCTGGTCGGAGATGCTGATAAGATCAAGGAAATCGCTGCAAGCATGGATATGAGTTTAGAGGGTTTTGAGATTATTGACGTGAAGGATCCGACAGAAGCAGCCCTGACAGCAGTCAAGCTTGTACATGATGGAGAGGCAGATATGTACATGAAGGGTCTCATTGACACAAAGGGATTCCTGAAGAGTGTACTCAATAAGGAAGTGGGACTTAGAACCGGTAAGGCTTTGTCACATGTATGTCTGTTTGAGATTGAAGGCTTCGAGAAGATGTTCTTCCTGACTGATGTTGCATTTATTCCATACCCAACATTGGAGGACAAGGTGGATATTATCAGCAACACAGTTGCAGTTGCACATGCATGTGGTATCGAGTGTCCAAAGGTAGCTCCGCTTGCAGCGGTAGAGGTAGTAAATCCGAAGATGCCTGTTACAGTAGACGCAGCTGAGCTTACAAAGATGAATGAAGAGGGTAAGATTACAGGCTGTATCGTGGACGGACCGCTTTCCATGGACCTTGCAATTGATCCGGAAGCTGCAAAGCATAAGGGAGCAACGAACCGTAAGATTGTCGGTGATGCAGATATCTTACTGTTCCCGGACATTCACGCAGGTAATATCACATACAAGACACTGGTTCACACAGCAAAGGTTAAGAATGGCTGTATCTTAACAGGTACAAAGGCACCGGTTATCCTGACATCCCGTTCCGATACATTTGAGACAAAGGTAAATTCCATTGCCCTTGCAGCAATCGTAGCTGAGAACTTAAAGAAAAACAAATAAATTATAAGCATAAATAAGCAGGAGGATAATAAAATGAGTTATAAGTCATTGATCATCAATCCAGGTTCTACATCTACAAAGATTGGTGTATTTGAGGATGAGACATTGTTGTTCGAGGAGACACTGCGTCATTCGACTGAGGAGATTGCACAGTACGATTCGATCGTTGCACAGAAGGATTTCCGTAAGGATGTCATCGCTAAGGTTTTAGCTGAGAATAATTTCGATATTAAGACACTGGATGTTGTTGTAGGCCGTGGTGGTCTGCTTAAGCCAATTCCGGGTGGTACATACACAGTTACCGATGAGCTGGTAAAGGACTTAGTAGAGGCAAAGCGTGGTGAGCATGCATCAAACCTCGGTGGTATCCTGGCAAAGGATTTCGCTGATGAGCTTGGAATCCCTGCTTATATCGTAGACCCGGTTGTTGTTGACGAGTTACAGGATGTTGCAAGACTTTCCGGACATCCGGAGCTTCCTAGAACAAGTATCTTCCATGCATTAAATCAGAAGGCAGTTGCAAAGCGTTATGCAAAGGAAGTTGGTAAGAAGTACGAGGATTTGAACCTCATCGTTGTTCATATGGGTGGCGGTGTTTCCGTAGGTGCCCATACAGGCGGTAAGGTTGTAGATGTATTCAATGCATTGGATGGCGATGGTGCATTCTCTCCGGAGCGTGCCGGAGGTGTTCCAAACGGCGAGCTGGTTCGTCTGTGCTATTCAGGAAAGTACACAGAGAAGGAAATGATCAAGCAGCTTGTTGGTAAGGCAGGATTTAATGCATACTGCGGTTCCAACGATGCAAGAGATATCGAGGCTATGGCAAAGAATGGTGACAAGCATGCACAGCTTGTATTCGATGCATTCTTATATCAGGTATCGAAGGATATCGGAGCACAGGCAGCGGTTCTCTCCGGTAAGGTTGATCAGATCATCCTGACAGGCGGTATCGCATATGGCAAGTACGCAACCGAAGAGATCACAAAGAGAGTACAGTTCATCGCACCTGTTACCGTATACGGTGGCGAGGACGAGCTTCTTGCCCTGGCACAGGGCGCACTTCGTGTATTAAATGGCGAGGAAGAAGCAAAGGTTTACTAAGCGTAGACATATAGTTGGAGGGATAGAATGGACGAAAATAACACACAGCAGCCGGGGGGATTCCCGAATACGACTGGATATGTGAATCCACAGCAGCCGGATACGACCGGATATATGAATCCACCACAGTCAGACATGACTGGATATGCAAATCCGCAACAGCCGGATATGACTGGATATTACGGACAACAGCCGGGACAGCCGGACATGACTGGATATTACGGACAGCAGTCGATGCAACCACAGACAGGCGGTAAGAAACCGAAGAAGCCAATGACAAAGGGCAAGCTGGGCGCATTGATCGGTGCTGGCGTTGCAATCGTTGCACTGGTTGTATGTGGCGTCATTTTCCTTCCAAAGCTTTTTAAGTCGGACAAGGAAGTCGTATTAGATGCGATGGAAGAGACATTTTCTTCCTACAGCACTGGCGGAGAGAGAAACGATGTAGTCGGATTCGATGAGGTGATGAAGGCGTATAATGAGAAAGGTGGAGATAGCAGTCTCAACCTGACATTTAACGCTGGTGAAGGTGAAAATGCTTACGCAATCGGTTGGAATCAGAATAACGCAGTGGATCAGAAAAATAAGAAGCTTTCTGCAGATGGCGCGATAACGATCGGTGGCGATGATCTTCTGTCGTATGAGGTTTTTGGCGATGAAGATACGATGACAGTCGGTATACCGGAGTTGCTTGCAGGTTATCTTGTATACCCGGCGGACGATCCGATGGGCGCGCTTGCGAATTCACCAGCCGGACAGTCACTTGGTCTGGACGCATCGGCACTTACCGGATACAGTTTAAACGCATTTGCATCTGGTTCTGATGGATCAGGTCTTACAAGTGGATATGTGAGTGCGCTGGAGACAATCTGGGATGCTGCAGAATTTAAGAAGCAGGGAAGTGCCAAGATCACAGTCAATGGCGAGAATGTAACAGCCAAGGAATATTATGTGACATGGGCAAAGGAAGATCTGCAGGATGCGTGTGTATCTGCGATCGATGGTTTGACAGAAGCGGTAACAGGTTCGCAGGATACGCTTGATCAGCTTGGTATGAGTGCAGACGACTATACATATTATATGGATCAGTTGAAAGCGGCTGTGCCAAGTGTCATTAAGCATGATCTGTGTGTGAAAGTATATGTGAAGGGCAAGAGAGCTGTTAAGATCACATGTAGCGATAAGATCAACATCTTGAATATGGTGAAGATCGATTATGATTTTTGGCTGGATGCTGGTAAGGATGATCTGTCAGGAAACTTAAGTTTTGACGTGTCAGACACTTCCGTTGGCGTGAAGTTCGAGGCACATGATATCAGCGGAAATACATATGGAAATGTAAAGGCATTTGCCGGTGACAAGGAGATTGGACTGGATTTCACAAAGGATGTTGTAGAGTCTGGTGATACAGTTACGACAAAGGTAAAGATCTCCGCTTCTTCGTACCTGTCTGTTGACTGGGAGAAGACATTTAACAAGGCGGACAATACATTTGAGAATACGGTTAATGCCAATATTGTAGGCGCAGATACCTATGTGTTTAATTACAAGGGTGCTTACAAAGACATCAACAAGGGTGTCGGCTATACTGTGGCGATTGATTCGTTCGAGCTGAAGGCAGCCAACCAGACGCTCTGCAATGGAAGTATTGATACAACGATCGATACATCGAAGATTTCTGTACAGGAGATGGATGCAAGCAAAAAGGTGTATGATCTTGCAACCATGACAGAGGACGATCTGCAGACATTTGGTGAAGAAAGCCAGAAGTTGATGGATGCTTGGGTAGAGCGTTTATCTGACAATACAGCATTTGTAAATCTGATAAATGCATTGAACAGTCTGTTTGGAACAAATTCCGATCTGCTTAATCAGGTGGAAGAGGATATCGACGAAGACACAGCTACCTATAGCGATGCAGATTTCAGCGACGATAATACAGATGAGATTACCCTCGATAATGCATCAGTTATGACCTATGATGGAAGTGCGAAATACAAGATCAAGGGATGTATCGATGGATTTAACTTCGAGTATGCGAATGAGTATGGTGTTATGTTTGAGACAGAGCAGGTATCTACGATACAGTATGGGTTATATACTGCAGAATCTGCATCCGACGCATTGGATTCTGTCTATTATGATATGTCCAACATCGACAGCTACGAGATTCTGGATACACAGTTAAACCAGACAGCAAAAGTAGAAGACAAGGATGTGCTTTATAACGTACAGACTTATAACGCATTCCAGATGAAATGTATGGATGTTACAGCCGTGATCGAAGTAGAACCGGGTGTGTTCCTGAGTATGGAAGCAAGCATCTATCTGGATGACGATGACTATACTGTGGAGCAGCTGTTGCAGGCACTGGAATCCAAGTACTATGAGAAGATACAGTAAAAATAGAGGAAAATTATATGATTCGTTATTGTAAGATCAAACATTGTATCATCGGCTTTGACCGGCCGAAGATCTGTGTGCCGCTGGTCGGACGGTCGGCGGAGGAGATCATAGCGCAGGCGGATCAGATAAGACAGTCACAGAGAAGCTCTGCCATTGATATGGTGGAGCTTCGTGGCGATTATCTGGATATTTTGCCTGACTATGAAGTGTTAGATAGATTGCTTGCGAAGGTAGCAGAGATTCTGCCAGAAAAAGTGTTGTTATTTACGATCCGGAGTGAAGCGGAGGGCGGCGAGAAGCTTGCCTTTACCACGCCGACGATCTACGAGATCAACCGGCACGTGATTGAAAAAGCAACGGCAGATATGGTGGATATCGAGTTATTCTCCGGGGCAGAGCAGGCAGAGGAAATGATCGGGATTGCAAAGGAAAAAGGGGTAAAGATCATCATGTCAAATCATGATTTCCAGACCACACCGGATGCATCCACGATCGTGAACCGGCTGCGCAGTATGCAGGATCTTGGCGCGGATGTTGCAAAGATTGCTGTGATGCCGGAGAATAAAATGCATGTGGTGAATCTGCTTGCTGCAACGGCTATGATGCAGGAAGCGTATGCAGAGGTACCGGTTGTCACGATGTCGATGGGGAAGATGGGGGCAATCAGCCGGATCAGCGGTCAGGTGTTCGGCAGTGCAATCACATTTGCAAGCTTTGCGGAGGCATCGGCACCCGGACAGATTCCGGTTGACAAGATGGACGAAGCACTTACATTGATAGAGAAATATTGTAACTAGGGGACAAGAAAGCAGAAAGACAGGAGGAGGTTTTTCTGCTTTTTATTTACGAGGGGGAGAATGTGTTGAGGGAAAGAAAAATTGTGTTGTTTGTCATGGGGGATGAAGAGATATTAGAACGTAGTCGTATGGTTGTAAGTCAGTTAGCGCTGGAATATTCTGTGAAGATTGCCAGAAATTATAGTGCGGCCTATAAGATTATTGTAGAGCATCAGGTTGATGTAATGGTGTGCGGGCCAGCGGAGGAGCAGTTTCACCAGAATATTGTAGATGCATACCGGTTTATGGAGTCCGCGCGCAGGTTGAAGCGTTATCGGGATACGCCTATGATATTGATATCTGACGTGGAAGATCCGAATGGTTATTGTGATAGGGAGCTGTGTTGTTTTGCGGTAATTGATACTTTGTCGCTCGAACATCGGTTGTGTGAAACACTTGTACAGGCTCTGGAGGAACTCTGGTGCACGAGTCCGCACACATGTCCGATGCTGCGGCAGGATAAAATAGAGGCACGCATGCTGTATATCCAGAACCAGAATGTGATATACCCGATCCAATGTGCCAAGGTCAGTCATATACTGGCATCTAACCGGTCGATGGAGGTCTGTCTGAATAATGGTGGGAAATATCCTGTGAGATATGTTACCCTGCAACAGCTTCTGGAGGCTGCCGATGTATGGTATTTCCTGCAATGTTCCCGCAGTGGAATCATTAATGCAAACTATGTACGCAATATTGATTATACAAACCGCGTTATTACGATGTGCAATTCGGATCAGATTGCAATTGGATCGACGTATGTGAGGTCGCTGCATGAACAGTTTCCGACGATGCAGGAGTTATGGCAGCGGAGACAGAATCGTTGTATGTTTTTTGAATGAACCGGCAAACATATATATGAATGGAAATTAAAACACCGGACAAGGAGAAGCGTTCTCTCTGTCCGGTGTTTGTTAAATGTGCGCCTGGCAGCGTGCGTTACTAACGGAAATGATTATTCCATCGGATATTTGATCTGCCATGTATTTCTCAGTGAGTCGCAGATCTGCATGATGCGGAGTGTCTCTGCATGCGGCATCTCCGGGCATTCGGTCTGACCAACGATGATGGCATCTCTGGCAGCGATAAACTCGAATTCATAACCGGTTGTCTGCTTGTCCGGTTTCTTTGTCTCAAGCACAAGCTTGTGATCCTGATTGTAAATACGGAATGTCTCCGGACAGTTGATGTTGTCAATCTCGATATATCCGCGGTCACCATAGATTTTTGCATTGTTGTCAGGCTGGTACATCATTGTGACAAATGCGTTTGCACATCTGCCACCTTTGTATGAAATCTGCAATGCTTCCTGCGCATCCACGCCTGTGTCAAGCTTGGCACAGGTAGAACCGATCATCGGAGGTTCGCTGCCATAGATCATGGAGATCAGATTGAGCGGATATACACCAAGATCAAGCAGTGCACCACCGGCAAGCTCCGGCTTGGTCAGCCGTTCTTCTCTCAAAAGGGAATAACCGAGGGAACAGGTAATGTTGTTCACACGTCCAATCGCACCCTTCTGGATGTACTCTGCCATCAGGCGGTACATTGGCATGAAACGAATCCACATTGCTTCGCCGCAGAACAGGTTCTTCTCTTTTGCAAGGTTCAGAACTTCCTCGGTTGTAGCGGCATTGTAAGAAAATGCTTTCTCGACAAGCACTGGTTTTCCTGCATTCAGACAAAGTTTTGCGTGCTCTGCATGATGGGAATGAGGGGTTGCGATGTAGATGAGTTCGACATCCGGATCCGCCACAAGTTCCTCATAAGAACCATAGTATTTTGTAACGCCATGTTCTTTGGCAAATGCTGCTGCTTTTTCTGTATCGCGGGAAGCAATCGCGTATGCTTCGAATGCATCCAAATCCTTTAATGTATCTGCAATAACACCGGCAATCTTTCCGGCACCCATAATTCCAACTTTAAAATTGATCATATGAAACTCCTTCCGTGTCAGCTTTTGACGATCTGCGTTTATTATACCAAAATTACAGTCGTATGTCATTTCCTTTTTACAAAAATGAAGGAGCAAGTTTTCACGGAATGGATAACAAAATATATTTATAACTGGCGGAAGTGACATGGCAGGGTTTTATTGACATTTTCGTGGGTTATGCGTTATACTGAAAACTTGGATAGGTCTGTGAATCAGACGGAAATCTATTTTTATGACAGATACAGATATGCATGAAAATCAAACATAATAAGAAAGGAAATATAGAAGTATGTACGAAAAGGTTTCTACAAAGCTGGACTTCACCAGCCGGGAAGAAAAAGTACTCAAGTTCTGGAAAGAGAACGAGATCTTCGAGAAGAGTATCGAAGAGAAGAAAGACCTGCCGACTTATACATTTTATGACGGCCCTCCAACTGCAAACGGCAAGCCGCATATCGGCCATGTGCTGACACGTGTGATCAAGGATATGATTCCGCGTTATCAGACAATGAAGGGTCATAAGATTATCCGTAAGGCCGGATGGGATACACATGGTCTTCCGGTTGAGCTTGAAATCGAGAAGGAGCTTGGTATCGATGGCAAGGAGCAGATCGAGGCGTATGGCTTAGATCCGTTTATCCGCAAATGTAAAGAGTCCGTATGGAAATACAAAGGTATGTGGGAAGAATTCTCCAACAAGGTAGGATTCTGGGCAGATATGGATAATCCGTATGTCACATATCACAATACATTTATCGAGTCCGAATGGTGGGCATTGAAGAAGATCTGGGACGACGGACTTCTCTACAAGGGATTCAAGATCGTACCTTATTGTCCACGTTGTGGAACACCGCTTTCGTCACATGAGGTAGCACAGGGGTATAAGACAGTCAAGGAACGTTCCGCTGTGGTACGTTTCAAGGTGATCGGTGAGGATGCGTATTTCCTTGCATGGACGACAACACCTTGGACACTTCCAAGTAATGTGGCACTCTGTGTGAATCCGGATGAGAACTACTGCAAGGTAAAGGCAGCAGACGGCTATACTTACTACATGGCAGAGGCTCTGCTTGACAAGGTACTTGGCGGCATGGCAGAGAAGCTTGTCAAAGAAGAGAAGATTGCAGAGGGAACACCTGCATATGAAATCCTCGAGACCTATAAGGGTAAGGAATTAGAGGGCAAGGAATACGAGCCGCTTTTTGAGTGCACAAAGGCGTATGTGGCAAAGCTTCCACAGAAGGGACATTACATTACATGCGATTCCTATGTAACGATGTCCGATGGTACCGGTATCGTTCATATCGCACCGGCATTTGGTGAGGACGATGCAAACGTCGGAAGAAAATACGACCTTCCATTCGTTCAGTTTGTCGATGGCAAGGGTGATATGACAAAGGAAACACCTTACGCAGGATTATTCGTAAAGGATGCAGATAAGCCGGTACTCGTTGATCTGGAGAAGGCAGGACTTCTGTTCGACGCTCCGAAGTTTGAGCATGAGTATCCACACTGCTGGAGATGTGACACACCGCTTATCTACTATGCGAGAGATACATGGTTCATCAAGATGTCCGCAGTGAAGGACAGACTGGTGAAGAACAACAACACTGTAAACTGGATTCCGGAAGGTATCGGTAAGGGACGTTTCGGCGCATGGCTGGAAAATGTTCAGGACTGGGGGCTGTCCCGTAACCGTTACTGGGGAACTCCACTGAATATCTGGGAGTGCTCTTGTGGTAAGCGTCATGCAATCGGTTCCATCGAGGAACTGAAATCCATGAGCGACAACTGCCCGGATGATATCGAGCTGCACCGTCCATACATTGATGCAGTGACGATCAAGTGTCCGGACTGTGGCGGCGAGATGAAGCGTGTGCCGGAGGTTATCGACTGCTGGTTCGATTCCGGTGCGATGCCATTTGCACAGTGGCATTATCCGTTTGAGAATCAGGATATCTTCGAGGACAACTTCCCGGCTGACTTCATCAGTGAGGCGGTTGACCAGACAAGAGGATGGTTCTATTCCCTGATGGCAATCTCCACATTGCTCTTTGACAAGGCGCCTTACAAGAATGTTATCGTGCTTGGTCACGTACAGGATAAGGACGGACAGAAGATGAGTAAGTCCAAGGGTAACGCGGTTGATCCGATGGATGCCCTGAACAAATACGGCGCAGATGCAATCCGCTGGTACTTCTACAGCAACTCCGCACCTTGGCTTCCAAACCGCTTCCATGAGGATGCAGTGGTCGAAGGCCAGAGAAAGTTCATGGGTACGCTCTGGAACACATATGCATTCTATGTACTGTATGCAAATATTGACGAGTTTGATCCAACGAAGTATACATTGGAGTATGACAAGCTGTCCGTGATGGACAAGTGGCTGTTGTCAAAGCTTAATTCTATGGTGAAGTCCGTAGATGATAATCTGGGCAACTACCGTATTCCGGAGGCAACCAAGGCACTTGCTGAGTTTGTCGATGATATGAGTAACTGGTATGTCAGACGTTGTCGTGAGCGTTACTGGGCAAAGGATATGCCACAGGATAAGATCAATGCGTACATGACACTGTATACAGCACTTGTGACACTCTGCAAGGCTGCAGCACCGATGATTCCGTTTTTGACAGAGGATATCTATCAGAACTTAGTTCGCACGGTAGATAAGAATGCACCGGAATCTATCCACCTGTGTGACTTCCCGGAGGTAAATGAGTCCATGATCGATCCGGAGCTTGAAGCAAGCATGGATGAAGTACTGAAGGTCGTTGTATTTGGTCGTGCCGCAAGAAATACTGCGAACATCAAGTCTCGTCAGCCGATTGCAAATATGTACATCAAGGCTGCAAAGACACTGGATGATTATTTCGTAGATATCCTGCGTGACGAGCTGAATGTGAAGAATGTAGAGTTCAAGGAAGACCTGTCTGCATTTACCGCATACTCGTTCAAGCCACAGCTTCGTACAGTCGGACCAAAGTATGGCAAGCATCTGAATGCAATCAAGGAGTACCTTGCAAATGTCGATGGCAACAAAGCGATGAGCGAGCTCAAGGCAGACGGTGTGATCAAGTTCACAGCCGATGATACAGAGATTGCACTCGCTGAGGAAGATCTGCTGATCGATGTAGCGAAGATGGACGGATATGTGACAGAGGGCGATAACTATGTAACGGTTGTTATCGACACAACCCTGACACCGGAGCTGATCGAGGAAGGCTATGTGCGTGAGGTGATCTCCAAGATCCAGACGATGCGTAAGGATTCTGACTTCCAGGTAACAGACCGCATCAAGGTCTATGTAACCGGCAATGCGAAGATCGCAGACGTGATGGAGAAGAACGCAGACGAGATCAAGCGTGTCGTACTTGCCGATGCATTTGTGATGGATGCAGCCTGCGACAACTCAAAAGAGTGGAACATCAACGGCGAGAAAGTTACGATCGGCGTGGAAGTAAGTAAATAAAATAAAAAGTAAAGTTCTGCAAATCAAACAGAGGATTTGCAAGCAAATTGTATAAAATTTTTTGTTAATTCACACATTCATGGGCAGATGTAACGAAAAATACATTTTTCATTGTATCGTGTAATTATGTCTGCTACACTGAATGTGTTGGAATGGGGCTGGGATGCCCTGAAATGACATGTCTGCGACGGGAGAGTATCGCGTAGAGAATTAGGATTGTATGCCGGATGATGGTGTGCTGCCGGATAAGCTACGATAACGGTAATGAGAGGATTAGCAACGGGGATGATATGGACATGTTACGTAAGATAAGTGTGGGCATTTTCGGATGCACATACGCACATAAACAAGGAGGATTAATTCTATGAAGAAGATGGCTGATTTCGATAAGGAAAGCTTCAAGAAGGACGTCATTAACAACGTCAAAAACCTTTTCCGTAAGACTATCGATGAAGCAACACAGGAACAGGTATTTCAGGCAGTGTCCTACGCAGTGAAGGATCATATCATTGATCGCTGGATCGCTACGCAGAAGGCATACGAGGAGAAGAATGCAAAGACTGTTTACTACCTGTCTATGGAGTTCCTTATGGGCCGTGCACTTGGTAATAATATGATCAACCTCACATGCTATGAGCAGGTGAAGGAAGCATTGGCAGAGCTTGGCTTTGACTTGAATGTGATCGAGGATCAGGAGCCGGATGCAGCACTTGGTAATGGTGGTCTTGGCAGACTGGCTGCATGTTTCCTGGATTCCCTTGCTACATTAAACTACCCGGCATATGGCTGTGGTATCCGTTATCGTTACGGTATGTTCAAGCAGGCAATCGAGAATGGTTATCAGATTGAGAAGCCGGATAACTGGTTGAAGAACGGCAATCCATTTGAGGTAAAGCGTCCGGAGTATGAAGTAGAGGTTAAGTTCGGTGGCTATGTAGCGACAGAATGCAGAGAGGGAAAGAATTACTTCGTACACAAGGATTATCAGGCAGTTCGTGCGATTCCATATGATCTTCCAATCATTGGATATGGCAATAATGTTGTAAATACACTCCGTATCTGGGATGCAGAGCCGGTACAGGAGTTCAATCTTAATTCATTTGATAAGGGTGAGTATCAGAACGCAGTGGAGCAGGCAAACCTTGCCCGTAACATCGTTGAGGTACTTTATCCAAACGATAACCATTATTCAGGTAAGGAGCTTCGTCTGAAGCAGCAGTACTTCTTCGTATCTGCTTCTGTACAGAGAGCCATCCTGAAGTTCAAGGAGAACAACGCAGATATCCATGATCTTCCAAACAAGGTTACATTCCAGCTGAATGATACACATCCAACTGTAACAGTAGCAGAGCTTATGAGAATCCTTGTTGATGAGGAGAATCTTGAGTGGGATGATGCTTGGGATATCACATGCAGAACATGCGCATATACAAACCATACAATCATGGCTGAGGCACTTGAGAAGTGGCCAATCGACCTCTTCCAGAAGCTTCTTCCTAGAGTATATCAGATCGTAGATGAGATCAACCGTAGATTCGTTCTTAAGATCGAAGATATGTATCCGGGCAACCAGGATAAGGTACGCAGCATGGCTATCCTCTATGATGGTCAGGTTAAGATGGCACACCTTGCGATCGCCGGATCTTACTCCGTAAATGGTGTTGCTAAACTTCATACAGAGATCTTGAAGAAGCGTGAGCTTCGTGATTTCTACGAGATGCGTCCGGAGCAGTTCAACAACAAGACAAACGGTATTACACAGAGAAGATTCCTTCTCCATGCAAACCCATTGCTTGCTGACTGGGCTACAAAGAAGGTCGGCGACGGCTGGATCACGGATCTTCCGGTGCTTGAAGGTCTGAAGAAGTACGCAACAGACAAGAAGGCTCAGAAGGAGTTCATGGACATTAAGTACAAGAATAAGGTTCGTCTGGCTGAGTACATCAAGGAGCACAATGGTATCGATGTAGATCCGAACTCTATCTTCGATGTTCAGGTTAAGAGACTTCATGAGTACAAGAGACAGCAGCTTAACATCCTTCATGTTATGCATCTGTACAATGAGTTGAAGGCAAATCCGGATATGGATTTTGAGCCAACAACATTCATCTTCGGTGCAAAGGCAGCTGCCGGTTACAAGACAGCAAAGCTTACAATCAAGTTGATCAACTCTGTAGCAGACGTGATCAACAACGATAAGTCTATCAAGGGTAAGATCAAGGTTGTATTCATCGAGAACTACCGTGTATCAAACGCAGAGATCATCTTTGCAGCCGCAGATGTATCTGAGCAGATTTCAACAGCATCCCGTGAGGCTTCCGGTACAGGTAACATGAAGTTCATGCTGAACGGTGCTGTTACACTTGGTACGATGGATGGTGCAAACGTAGAGATCGTAGAGGAAGTTGGTAAGGAGAACGCATTTATCTTCGGACTTTCTGCTGAGGAAGTAATGAAGTACGAGAAGGATGGCGGTTACTATCCAATGGACATCTACAATTCAAATCCAAAGGTTAAGAAGGTTCTTGACCAGCTGGTAGATGGCACTTATTCAAATGGCGATAAGGAATTGTTCCGTGACTTATATGATTCTCTTGTAATGAAGGACGTATACTTCACATTGAAGGATTTCGATTCTTATGCAGATGCACAGAAGCGTGTAAACAAGGCTTACAAGGATAAGGCTAACTGGGCTAAGATGGTTATGCTCAACACTGCTTGTGCAGGTAAGTTCTCTTCTGATAGAACAATCGAAGAGTATGCACAGGAGATCTGGAAGCTTGAGAAAGTAGAAGTTACATTGTAATTTCATAGATAGGAATAGAAGCACGCGGATGCGTGTGTAGGTCATCACGTTGACGCGTGGTGATGGATATGAGCGGCTGTGCGTGCACATGCCGGTTATATGGGAGAAGGCTGTCACCGATGGTGGCAGCCTTTTTTGGAGTAAAGCAAGCTGGATTAGGTAGAAAATAGTAGAATGGAGGGAATTCCCCCATTTATGCGGTGCATTTGACGACCGCTAATCAGAGCAAGATGCGCAGAGCGCATCTTGTCTCTGTGGATATTGGGGCGGATTGGGTAGAAAGTGGCAGAGCGGGAGAAAATCCCCAACCGGAAGGTAAAGAGAAGCAAGCAGGTTGGGTAGAAAATGGCAGAGCGGGAGAAAATCCCCAACCGGAAGGTAAAGAGAAGCAAGTAGGTTGGGTAGAAAATGGCGGAACGGGAGAAAATCCCCAACCGGAAGCTACAGAGAAGCAAGCAGGTTGGGTAGAAAGTGGTAGAGCGAGAGAAACTCCCCAACCGGAAGCTACGAGAAGTAGTGTTCGATGATATGTAGGACAAGTTCAGAATCAAGTGGCGTCTGGAGAGATTCATAAGTAAGAATCAAATTGCCATCAGGATAGATATTGTTTCGGCAATAGCGTCGGATTTTCGTTAAGGCATTGTCGAGATAGTCTTCCTCCCCCATCATTCCTAAGTGCTCCCAATAATATATTTTCTTTGTGACAGGATGTCGGATCGTGAAGTCCGGATAGACAGTGTGAGATCCAAGCTGCAAACATGCTTCATATCGAAAAGGAATATGCTTTGAAAATAGGGTATTGGCAATGAGAACTTCTGATTTGGAACGAACTGGAATACCAGCATAAGTATTATGAATTAAATTTTCTGGATAGTTATTGGACCTTTGATAGTCGGTTGTTGACCATGAAACTTCGTCATTGAAAACTGCTGAAAGTAGAAGATCGTGATAGGAAGAATCCGGAGATAGCAGTTTGTCAATTCTTCGAGTGGGTGGTGCTGTTTTTAGACATTTTTTTAGGAATGCGATTTCATCCAAATCATCTTTTAGACGGGTGAGATAGTATTTTTTCTGCATCAATTTATTGGCTAATTTCTCTTGTGAACGTGGCAGATAGTTTCGCTTCCCTTCAGATATTAAATACCATCGAATGTATTGTTTGTCGCGTTCGCAAGATATGTTTTCTTCTGGTAGATTCTTCAGTTTTTGCTGTAGCCAGTGTACTTCAGATAATAAATGTTCGAGTTCCTTTTGCATTTTTTGTACGTCCATAAAAACCTCCATTGTTAAATAAAATGATTATAGTTTTTGAAAAATGACTAGGAACACGACAGGAAAATGATAGAAAATGTTCCTAGTCAGAAAGAAGAAAATGTGATCTGGAGAAGTCGATTCCAGCTCAGAAAAAGTGTTATAACATGACATAGTTTGATGCAATTATGTCTGTTTTGTTATAATGTTCATTATGTAAAAAATAATGGGTAAAAATAAGAACATATAGATGGATTCACTTTAGAAATTAAATGAATTAACCATGCATAGACAATAGCATGAATTATGTTGACTTGTAAAGGACTTTTTGAGTAGAAAATGTAAATTTAGGAGATATGCACAAATTCAAGTGAGAATATGCTTGGGGAAAATAGAGAAAATATAAGATTTGCACTAAACGAAGAACGTGTGGTGGAGTTGGAATAAGGTAAAATCAAAAAATATGTGATTGGGTTGCAACAAAGAAAAACTCAAAAAATGTGATTGGGTTGCAACAGAGAAAAATCCAAAAATATGTGATGAAGTTACAACATAGTAAATCCCAAAAGTATGTGACAGAGTAGTGGTAAAGTAAGCAAGAATGGGAAATGCTCCAAATTGCAAGAATTTAATTGGGTTTATTAAAGTAGGTAATCTGTCAGAAACAAACTCAATTACTTAAAATGGAACGCTCAATTATTTGGATAGAATTGGTTTCATGGATGCCGACATCATGCAATATCCAGCTATATTACAATCAGATAACATGAAAATATTTGCATCTGAAATTCCACCGATGGCGTACACTGGAATAGAAACAGCATGGCAGATTGACTTCAGCCAGTCAATACCTCTTCCTGGAAGCCCCTTTTTACAATCTGTTGTAAAGATATGTCCGGCGGTGATGTAGTCTGCACCATGTGATTCTGCAAAGACAGCGTCCTCTACACTGTGGATAGAGGTTCCGATCCTTTTGATGTGCGGATATTTTCTTCGGAAGCCGTCAGAAGATGTTGTTGCGGATGTAGTATCATTCTCCTGGGACAGACCATTATCTGAAGTTATAACAGAGGTACCATGAGTCAGATCGTTATTTGAAGTTATAACAGAGGCATCGGAAGTCAGGACAGAACTTTTAGATAATAAATTCTGAAAATTATTATGTGCTGAATTGCCTGAGTGACCAAGTAAATTCGTAAATATGGGAAATGGCAGGTGCAGATCTGTACCGAATTCCTCAGCAACCGCAGGAAAATTGTGTACAATGATGCGAGAAGGCATTATGTTGATTCCATCAGGGCATATAGATTTTGTGAGGGTAGAATTATCTGATCTTGAGTTAATGGTGAGCGGATTTTTTGGAGATGCAAAATTATTGGAGGTCGAGTTGGTCGCGGAGGGATAGGAATGCTGCGCAGAGAAAATATCAGCGATAAATTCATGGTATTCCTCTACGCTTAGATCCTTTTCACGAACTAGAATTTTGTCGTAAGAATTATTGTTTAGAAGCACACGAATCTGGCGGGATAAGCAGGTGAGAGGTGAGTCCTCTGCACTTGCTAAGCCCGCCTGTTTGTATAATTCATAGCATATAGTCCGGTTTGTTACTGCGATTCGTGTCTGTGTCGTCATATTCTGTAATCCTTTCGAAAATATCATTTGATAATTGTAAATATTCCCTAGTCTTGATATGTCCGCCATGGTGTAGGTTGGATAAAAATCCGGACTGTAGGAAAATTCCCCAACAAGTAGGCGATTCGGTCATGACGAATTGGGTGAAAAATTCATCTTGTAGAAAAATTCCCCAACAAATCGGTGATTCGATCATGGTAAATGGGGTAAAAAAATGAATAGTGCAAAAATTCCCAAACAAAGAGGCAATCATGCCATGTCAAGTTGGGTGAAAAAATGAATAGTACAAAATTCCCCCAATAAATAGGTAATTAGAATATGGCAAGTTGGGGAGAAAATCCGTATTGTAGGAAATCTCCCCAACAAAGAGGCAATCAAGCCATGTCAAGTTGGGTGAAAAATGGAAATAGCCCAAATTCCCCCAACAAACTGGTAATTAGACCATAGCGAAAACATGCTACCAGTCTAAATTAGAATCCCCACAACCTAATTATGGTATTCCTCTGTGTACAAGTAGTCGTTCAATACCGGCTGCATGCCCTGCGCGCGGATGGCATCGTAGATTTCCTCGAAGCTACGATTGTCAGCAATCTCGAACTGCTCATCACCAGCATCTGCAGCATCAGCCGGTGAACCGTTATTTGCGCATGCCAGACCATCGTCTGTCTGTGCGCTATTATTCACACTTTTCTGGACAGAATCTATCTTTGTTACTTCGTGTGCTTCGTATTTCTCCTTGTGGTCACCGATACCGGTCGATACGCCTGCGGAAATCTTAGTTGCGGCGATGCGGATGATGCCATCGCGGAAACGCGCTTCCTCGCGGGAAGAAACCGTGATTGCTGCAAATGGAAGGAACAACCGGTAAGCACATAATATCTGGCAGAGGACATTTTCATGGACATCCTTTGGATTGATCTTGTCGTTGTTGATGATCGGGCGCAGACGCGGACAGGAAATAGACATTTCTGCATGCGGGTATTTCCGCTGTAAATAATAGACGTGCAGGGCTGTCGCAAGCGCATCTGTGTGGTAGTCATCAAGTCCGAGCAACGCGGAGAATCCGACACCGCGCATGCCACCGCGAAGCGCGCGTTCCTGCGCGTCAAAACGGTATGGCCATACACGCTTGTGTCCCATCAGATGAAGCGTCTCATACTTGTCTGGGTTGTAAGTCTCCTGGAAGACAGTGATGTAGTCGGCACCGCACTCATGCAGATAGTGGTATTCGTCAGTATTGACCGGGTAGATCTCCAGACCGATATTCCGGAAATATTTCCGCGCCAGCTTGCACGCTTCGCCGATGTATTTCACGTCACTTACGGCGCGGCTCTCGCCGGTCAGCATCAGTATTTCCTCAATGCCGGAATCTGCGATGACCTTCATCTCTGCTTCCATTTCTGCTTCGGTAAGCTTCTTTCTGTGAATGTGGTTGTAGCAGTTGAAACCGCAGTATACACAGTAATTCTCGCAATAGTTTGCAATGTATAGCGGGGTGAAAATGTATACACAGTCGCCGAAATGTGCCAACCGCTCCTTCTGTGCCAGAGCAGCCATTTCCTCCAAATGTGGAAGTGCGGCAGGGGATAAAAGTGCTTTGAAATCTTCAATGCCACAGTGTCCCTGCTTCGCATTTGCAAGGGCTGTGCGGACATCCGCATCAGTGTAAGCGTTGTAATCATAGGACTGCATGGCTGCGCGCACCTTGTCCTTGATATCAGAATCCAGCACTTCCATGCCGTCCATATATTCCATATGGTTGGTACGGGATGCCGGGTTTTCCTCCAAGTCCTTCTTGCGCTTCTGCGCTTCCGGGGAGAGGTAGGAATTATCTATTGTATATTCTTGTTCCATTCGTTATTTTCCTCCTATCGCAAAAATCCGGTCAGAGGATCGGAAGCTGCGCCGCCCTTGTCGAGTACGCGCCCAGGTCCTGCCAGATAAGCTTTACGACCGGCGATGATCGCATCCTTAAATGCGCTTGCCATCATCGGGATATCACCGGCAGTTGCAATCGCGGTATTTGCCATGATGGCAGCGGCACCCATTTCCATTGCTTCACAAGCCTGTGAAGGGCGTCCGATACCGGCATCGACGATGATCGGGAGGTCGATCTCATCAATCAGAATCTGGATGAAATCTTTCGTTGCAAGACCCTTGTTGGAACCAATCGGCGATGCGAGCGGCATGATACAGGCGGCGCCTGCATTTGCCAGATCACGGGCAACATTCAGGTCTGGATACATGTAAGGCATAACGACAAAGCCTTCGTTCGCGAGGACTTCTGTCGCTTTGATCGTCTCCTGATTGTCAGGAAGCAGGTATTTGGAATCGCGCATGATCTCGACCTTGACGAAATCAGTGCCAGCCATTTTACGGGCGAGGCGGGCGATACGGATTGCTTCCTCTGCATTTCTTGCGCCGGATGTGTTCGGCAGCAGCGTTACGTTCTTCGGGATAAAGTCCAGAATATTCTCTTCTGGTCTGGTATTGGCACGGCGCAGGGCGAGCGTGACGATCTCGGCATCGGCATATTCGACTGCCGCACGGATCAGGTGGGAATTGTATTTTCCGGAACCCAAGATAAAGCGGGAATGAAACTCATGTCCGCCAAGCATGAAAACATCGTTGTTATTCTCCATATTTGAAACCTCCGTTTATAAAATATCAAAAAAGCCACGCGAAAAAACCACACCCGTGGTGGTGTGCCCCTTCGCGCAGCCATATATGACAAACACTCTGCTATTATTATAGACATTATACGGAATATGTCAAGCCGGAAGCAATCGCGAGCACACATACAAAAATACAGCATGCTGCTCCGCGTTTGTACATATAATAAAACGAGCAAGAAAAGGGTTGTTGTATATGAAAGTATTTCCATATATTTTAGTGGCGGTTGTCTGTGCAATCGTGGTGCCGTGTCTCGTCACATTCTGCGTGAATGGAAAGCAGGGGGACGGGACTGCCTCGCTGGAACGCATTTCAACCGGGAGAGATGTGCTGGTGCAGACGAAAGCGGGAAATGAGCTGGTGGATGTGGAAAAATATGTAGCGCATATCATGCCGGGAATCGTGGATGCAAGCGCGGATGACAGCTATTTGCAGGCACAGGCGGTCGCGCTTCGGACGAAGGTGTATTATGCGATGGGAGACGCGACCGTAATACAGGCGTCAGATCTGGAATTTCAATATTATACGGAAGAAGATTATATCGCAAAATGGGGCAGGGAGAATTACAAATCCGTCAAGGCGCGTTATGAGCGTGCGGTGATCGCCACCAAAGGAAAAATAATCGAGCAAAAAGAAAATAATTGAATAAAAGGAAAATAATGTGTCCATACTAGCATTAGCAAATCAAAAGGAGGCAGAGTATGGACCGATTCAAAGAATTTTTGCGGACAAAGGGACTGTATATTGCGATAGGCACAGGCGTTCTGGCGTTCGTTGGTCTGATGGTAATCTATAATTACAATACTTACAAAAGCGAGTTTGGAGTAGACAAGCAGACGGTGGATCTGAATGCACCAGAGGTAACAGAAACAACGGAACAGGTTGCTGAGACAAAGGTGGAGATGCCGGAAACAGCAGAGGCAAATTCCGATGAAGCAGTTGCTGGTGATACCGATGCGGACAATCAGACAGCACAGGAAATAGCTGCAAATAAAGATGCACAAAGTGTGGATACAGAAAACAGCACAAATGAAAGCGCACAAAATACAGATGAAAGTACAAGTGACAGCAATGCATCATCTGAAGCGACTGCAGAGACAAGCAGTGATGGCGTGATCGTCAATGAAGATGGTGTGGTTGTTGCGAATGCCTACAACGAAGGTGGCACGCTCGTATGGCCAGTAGATGGAAAGGTCATCTTGCCATACAGCATGGACACAACCGTATACTTCAAGACACTTCGTTCTTATCGTTGCAATCCGGGTATCCTGATCGCTGCAGATGAGGGAGAAAATGTATTGGCAGCCTATGAGGGCGTTGTCGAGTCTGTCAGCGAGGACAAAGAGCATGGAACGACGGTGACTGTAATCATGGGAAATGGATTCAAAGCAATCTACGGACAGTTGATGAATGTCACTGTCGCCGAGGGTGATACGATTACAACCGCGCAGAATATCGGCGAGGTTGCTCCTCCAAGCAGTTACTATACCGAGGAAGGTACACATGTATTTTTCGAGCTGATGAAGAATGGCGTGCCAATCAACCCAATGATTCTGATGCAGTAGTACTGATTATTGGGTGACTGTTGGGTAAAAAATGCAGTAGAATAAAAATTCCCCAGTTGGAAGCTGGCTAGAAAGTGGCTGATTGGGGAATAAATTCATATAACAAAAAATTCCCCAACCGGAAGCTGCTTGAGAGCGTAAATGGTTGGGGATTTTTTTGTTTTTACGTATAATTTACCCAGTAAGACAGACACAGAAGTCAAATATTGGGGAAATTGTTATGAACCGGCGATTTTTCATCAATTACAGTTCAACACCAATTATGATTTATCACCCATCAAAGTTCATCGTCGACACAGTCTGCGCACTCTTCACACAAACCAGTAAACAATACAGATACGCCATCCACGCGGCATGGTGAGATTTCTGCAGCCTGTGCAATCAGATCATCCTCGAAATTCATATGGATATCACGCACGGCACCGCATTTCGTACATAAAAGGTGGGCATGTGGGTCGGTGCAGGCGTCGTAGTGATCGGTTTTTCCGTCTACATGCAGACGCAGAATCCTGCCGGACGCTGCCATCTGGTTTAAGTTCCGATATACTGTACCGAGACTGATCGTTGGGAGGTCGTTCCGCAAATACTGGTAGACAGCATCCGCAGTCGGGTGATCGGTTCTGCCCGTCAGAAAGTTTATAATTGATTCTCGTTGATGACTATATTTGCTTGTTGCCATAGATACCTCCGTTACTATATATACTAATACACTGTATGCACAATATATGAGCTGACACACTCTGAACAATATATGAGTTAACGTACTCTGCACATTATCTGTATACGAATAGTATTGATACTATATCATAAAATAGTAATAATTCTTATTATTTAGTATAGTGAATAATACACATTCTGTCAACCAAAAAATTATATAAAACGAGGAAAAGAATCTAGTAAAAACATAGAAAATCACAAGTATTTGTAAGTATTTGACTGATTTCGATTGACATAAAATTCCATCATTGTTATAGTAAATCTGTGTTGTTTACTAAATAAATATTTACCTGATAAAAGGAAGCGAATATATGAATTTCGGTATGATAACCGATGAATTAAACATGCAGGAGACGAAGCAGGTCATTCACTCCATTTTAAATGCCGGATGTGAGGCAAGCATCGTCATTGACCGTTCCAGCTTTGAGATTCTGTATCAGAATGACAAGGCGATTGAATTGATGGGAAATCGTGTCGGCATGATTTGTCATGAGGTGCTTTGTACGAAGGAAACTCCGTGTATGGACTGCCCGATGCAGCATATCAAGACACAGGCACCGCTGGTGCGGGAGCGTTATGAGGAGCTGCTTGATGGCGTGGCAACGTGGCGTTATCATGATATTGCATGGTTTGATGGCAGAGACGCTGTGCTTGCAACATTGGTCGCACTTGGCGACAATGAGCAGGTAGTTATGCAGAATATGATGGAGCAGGCAGTCAAGCTGATGGATCATACACCAGACGAGGTGGACAAGCTGACTGGCATTTCGAACCGGATTCGGTTTTATGATCAGACGCAGGTTGCGATTCAGGATTTATACAATAATTATGCAATTGTGTTGTTAGACATTGAGCGTTTTAAGAATATTAACGATATCCACGGTATTGCGGAGGGCGATCAGGTGCTCCGTTTTGTAGCGCGGGTATTGCAGGAGACATATGGCAATCAGAACAATTACGCAAGATTGCATTCGGATATGTTCGTCTTTTATATGAGCTATGATAAAAAGGGCGAGATCATCAAAGAGATTGAGAAGCTGCGCAAGAAGATCAGCAACAATCCATTCCAGTATGATATCGTGACAAAGTTCGGTATTTATCTGGTGAATGACCGAAGTATTCCGGTGAATCTGATGTGCGACCGTGCGATGATGGCAGAGCGTACCGTAAAGGGTAATATCATGAAGTTCTGTGCATTTTATGATGAGCATTACCGCGAGGAGATGCTGCGTGCCGGACAGATCGAGCAGGATATGGAGAAGGCGCTGACCGAGCATCAATATCAGATGTATCTGCAGCCGAAGTATCGTTTGAAGGACAACTCCCTGTGTGGTGCCGAAGTGCTTTGCAGATGGCAGCATCCAGAGAAGGGCTTGATCCCGCCGAACGATTTTATTCCGTTATTTGAGAAGAACGGCTTTATTTTGAAGCTGGATGAATACATGTGGGAAGAGGCGTGTAAGAATATCCGCCGCTGGTTGGATCAGGGACGTTCGGTTGTGCCGATATCCGTGAATATATCGAGATATCATATTCAGCACAACGATCTGGAAAAGGCGTTGATGGAGCTGATCCACAAATACGATCTCACACCGGATATGCTGAATCTGGAGATTACAGAATCCCTGTTTTTAGACAAGCCGGAGGAGCTGAATCGTGTGCTTGACCGTCTTCAGAAGCTGGGATTTAAGCTGGAGGTGGACGATTTCGGTTCCGGATTCTCCTCATTGAACCTCATTCGAAATATCTCGGTCGATACGATCAAGATCGACAAGGAATTCCTTGATAGTGAGATCGCTTCGGAGAAGGGCAAGATTGTGGTAAATCACACCATCGGTATGGCGAAGGATCTGCATTTGCAGGTAATCGCGGAAGGCGTCGAGACAAAGGCACATGTGGATTTCCTGAAGAATTCCAACTGTGATATCGCGCAGGGATTTTATTTTGCAAGGCCAATGCCTGTACCAGAGTTTGAGCGGATTGCTTTTTAACCCCGCTTATTAAAAATACGAATACTAGCTTGACATATAGTATAGGGCTGTTGTATATTTTCTGTATGAGAGTCACTTAGCCGATATGCAAGTGCAGTTATAAAATGAAATGTAAAAGGAGACTAATAGTATGTTAGAAAAGTTAAAGGAAATTATTGCAGACCAGCTTAGCGTTGACGAGAGCGAAATCGAACTCTCAACATCTTTCAAGGATGATCTTGGCGCAGATTCTTTGGATCTTTATGAGCTTGTTATGGCTTTGGAAGAGGAGTATGGTTGTGAGATCCCTGCAGATGACGTAGCAGCTATGGCAACTGTAGAGGATGTTGTTAATTACCTTAAGAACAACGGTATCGAGGACTAATCGAGACTTAGAACCGAATTTCTACATATGAGGGCATCACCCAACGGGTGGTGCCTTTTTTATGTGATTATGAAAATGTATCCATTGCATACAAAAACAGCGGCTGCACATCGTGCAGCCGCTGCTATTTTTACCTGTGAATTGTTTCGTTAGTTATCAATTAACCAAGAACAACTTCAACCTTGTGAGCCTTGCCATCACCAGCAACAGGGATTACATTTCCGTCGACAGCCTTGCCATCTACAGTCATGCTCTTAACACCCTTGCATACGTGATCTGGGTTCTTAACCTCGATATCATATGTGTCGCCACGGAACTGACGGGAAGCCTTCAAACCATCCCAAGCAGAAGGGATAGAAGGATCAATCTTCAAACCGTCGAAGTCAGGCTGTACACCAAGGATGTACTGGGAGATAGCTACCATGTTCCAAGCAGCAGTACCTGTCAGCCATGAGTTCTTACCCTGACCGAAGTTCTTACCTGTCTGACCGATATCAGAACCAGCATCCTTACCACCGATCATCTGTCCATATACATATGGCTCTGTCTTGTGGATATCAGATGTCTCTTCTGTAAATGCAGGAGCGATCTCTGAGTAGTACTTGAATGCCTGATCACCCTGACCAGCGTAAGCAGCAGCACAGATGATCCATGCATTGTTGTGTGTGAAGATACCAGCGTTCTCCTTGTATCCGCCCGGATATGTAGAGATCTCACCGTACTGGATGTAGTACTTTGTATAAGCAGGGTTGTTCAGTACAAGACCATGCTTTGTATTCAGTCTCTCATCGATGGCTGCAAGTGTCTTCATATCACAGCCCTGATCCTTACCGATCTCAGACATGATTGCGAAGCCCTGTGGCTCGATGAAGATCTTACCTTCTTCACATTCCTTAGAACCCATCTTCTCGCCGTTTGCATCGTATGCGCGGATGAACCAGTCGCCATCCCAAGCGGATTCCATAATGTTTGCTTTCATCTTATCAATCTCAGCCTGAGCAGCTGTAGCTTCGTCATCCTTGCCGAGGTGCTTCAGGATAGATACATAGTTTGGACCTGCATAGGTAAAGAGTGTAGCAACCATAACAGACTCAGCAACCTTAGAGTAGCCACCCTCAGCAGCAAACTTAGGGTTTGTATATGTCTGGAAGCTCTCACCTGGTGTGTCAGAGTAGCATGAAAGGTTGATACAGTCATTCCAGTCTGCACGCATTGCAAGTGGAAGTCCGTGAGGTCCAAGGTTATTTACGATCTTGTAGAAGGAAACCTTCAAGTGATCAAGCATTGGCTTTGCCTTAGACTCGTCGTTATCATAAGGAACCATCTCATCGAGGATACCCCAGTCACCTGTCTCCTTGATGTAAGCGGAAACAGAAAGGATCATCCACAATGGATCATCGGAGAAGTCACCACCGATATCGGAGTTACCCTTCTTGGTCAGTGGCTGATACTGATGGTAGCAACCGCCATCCTCAAGCTGAGTTGAAGCGATATCAATAATTCTCTCTCTTGCACGGTCTGGAATCTGGTGAACGAAACCAAGGATATCCTGGTTTGAATCACGGAATCCCATACCACGACCGATACCTGATTCGAAGTAGGAAGCAGAACGTGAAAGGTTGAATGTAACCATACACTGATACTGGTTCCAGATATTAACCATACGGTTAACCTTGTCATCTGGTGTGTCAACATTTAAGATGCCAAGGAGATTATCCCAAGTAGCCTTCAGCTCTGCAAGACCAGCAGCAACCTTCTCAGGTGTGTTGTACTTGTCCATCATAGCAAGAGCCTTTACCTTATTAATAGTCTTACCATCTGCTTCGAACTTCTCCTCAACTGGCATCTCTACATAACCAAGGATGAAGATGAGTGTCTTAGACTCGCCCGGAGCAAGTGTGATCTCTTTATAATGAGAAGCGATTGGTGACCAGCCATCTGCAAAGGAGTTGTTAGCCTTACCAGCTTCAACTGCCTGTGGATTGTGGAAACCATTGTACAAACCGATGAATGCATCACGGTCTGTATCGTAACCATCGATGGTGTCATTTACAGAATAGAATGCGTAATGATCACGTCTGTCTCTGTACTCAGTCTTGTGGTAGATGGTAGAATCCTTTACCTCTACACGACCAGTACTGAAGTTTCTCTGGAAGTTTGTGCAGTCGTCCTGTGCATCCCACAGACACCACTCAGCAAATGAGAAGAAGGAGAATGTCTTAGCTTTGTCGCTCTCATTTGTCAGAACTACCTGCTGTACTTCGCCATCGTAATTCTGTGGTACGAAGAAAGTTACTTCTGCCTTCAGATCGTTCTTCTTACCTGAGATAATGGTATAACCCATACCATGACGGCACTCGTAAGCATCCAGCTCTGTCTTCACTGGAGACCAGCCTGGATTCCAGATGGTGCCATTCTCGTTAATATAGAAGTAACGGCCACCCATATCAATAGGTACGTTGTTGTAACGGTAACGAGTGATTCTTCTAAGACGAGCGTCTTTGTAGAAGGAATATCCTCCTGCTGTGTTTGAAATCAAGGAGAAGAATCCCTGTGTGCCTAAGTAGTTGATCCATGGATATGGAGTTCTAGGCGTTGTAATGACGTACTCACGATTTGCGTCATCAAAGTAACCAAATTTCATGTATAATACCTTCCTTTCATAAAACACTGCCCTCATTATATAATAAAAATAGTCAAAGCACAACAAAAATTCTCGCATTCAGGCAACAAATTGCACAAACGAAAAATGCAGAAAGTATGCCAGAAAACTCCCTATTTACAAGGACGAATACCAATTATGACAGATTAAGTGTCAATTTTGCAAGGTCTATTGCAATTCACAAATTGCTATACTATATTTTTGGAGATGAATGGTAACAAAAGATAAAATTTCCGGGCGTGGCGTCCGGTGACAGGGAGAAATGGGAAACATGGGAGAGAAAAAGTTCAAAATTCAGCACTGGCATATTGTCGCAGTGATGCTTATGGTGTACGATACAATTGTAGTTAATTTTGCGTATGCGGTTGCATTGTGGTTGCGGTTTGACTGCCGGTTCTCAGCAATTGATATCAAATATCTGGAAGCGTGGATCGCATATATACCGGTTCGAACGGTTATCACGCTGACAGTCTTCTGGCTCACAAGTATGTACAAACGAATATGGCGGTTCCTTGGCATCCGTGAATTACTGCCAATGACGAACGCGACATTGATCGCAGGACTGATCAACCTGTGTGGAATCACGATCTTCCTGCAGCGTATGCCGATTTCCTACTATATATTAGGATTTGTTCTGGAATATGTATGTGTGATCGGACTGCGGTATTCGTATCGTATCTTTGTCACAGAACGAAACCGGGCACATGGCAAGCAGGTGGACAATGTCATGGTTATTGGAGCCGGTGCGGCAGGACAGACGCTGATGCGGGAAATCCAGCGGTCATCCAAGCTCAACAACATGCTTGTGAAATGTTTTATTGATGACAATAAGAACAAGAATGGACGTTTTATCGAGGGTGTTCCGGTAGCAGGAACAAGAGACGATATATTTGCTGCATAAGATCGATCAAATCATCTTTGCTATTCCAACGGCAACAAAGGATGAGCGTCGGGAGATACTTAATATATGTAACGAGACGGATTGTGTTGTGAAGACCGTGCCAGGTATCTACCAGATTGTGGATGGTGATGTGAAGCTGAGTAAGCTCCGGCCGATCTCTATGGAAGATCTGCTCGGAAGAGAACCGATCAAGACAGATCTTGCTAGTATAACCGGCTATATCGAGGGCAAACGTGTGCTGGTAACCGGTGGAGGCGGCTCGATCGGAAGTGAGCTTTGCAGACAGATCGCGGCAAGCCGGCCGGAACGACTTATCATCTTTGATGTATATGAGAACAATGCATACGAGATTGAACAGGAATTACGACATAACTTCCCGAAACTGAATCTGACTGTACTGATTGGATCGGTACGTGACAGCTGCAGAATCGAGCGTGTGTTTGAAGAGTATAAACCGCAGATCGTCTACCATGCGGCGGCACACAAGCATGTGCCACTCATGGAGGGAAGTCCTTGCGAGGCGATCAAAAACAACGTATTTGGCACTTATAAAACCGCACTTGCGGCAATCCGAAATCACTGCGACCGTTTTGTGCTGATCAGTACAGATAAAGCAGTCAATCCGACAAATGTCATGGGTGCGAGCAAGCGTATGTGTGAGAAGATCAATCATCACATAAGTCCGATTCAGGATGAATATATTGGGAAGTATCTGGCAGAGAAAACGTTAAATCTGACAGCTACATTGGATGCAGAGGAGGCTTATGCGGGGGCAGATTTTGTTGTGATTGCGGCACCGACGAATTATGACAGTCAGAAGAATTTCTTCGATACATCTGCAGTAGAATCGGTCATTGAATTGGTAATGAAGTATAATCCATCTGCAATTATGGTAATTAAGTCCACAATTCCGGTGGGATATACGAAATCCATCCGGAAGAAATATTGTTGTGAAAACATTATTTTCAGTCCGGAATTTCTGCGGGAATCAAAGGCGTTGTATGATAATTTATACCCAAGCCGTATCATTGTTGGAACGGATATGGATGATGAGCGACTGGTTACGGCGGCACATACATTTGCGGGGCTGTTGCAGGAAGGCGCAATCAAGGAGAATATTGACACGCTGATCATGGGGTATACGGAAGCAGAGGCGGTCAAGCTTTTTGCAAATACATATCTGGCGTTGCGTGTATCTTATTTCAACGAGCTTGATACATATGCGGAGATGAAAGGCTTGGATACGCAGCAGATCATTAACGGTGTGTGTCTGGATCCCCGAATTGGCACACATTATAACAACCCAAGCTTTGGTTATGGAGGATATTGCCTGCCGAAGGACACAAAGCAGTTGTTGGCGAACTATCAGGATGTGCCGGAGAACCTGATTGAAGCGATTGTGGAATCGAATCGGACGAGGAAGGATTATATTGCGGACCGGGTGCTGGAGATTGCCGGAGCGTATGGACCGAATGCAGACTACGATGCTTTGAAGGAAAAGGAAGTTGTCGTTGGTGTTTACCGCTTGACGATGAAGAGTAATTCGGATAATTTCCGGCAGAGTTCCATCTAGGGAGTCATGAAGCGGATCAAGGCGAAAGGGGCAACCATGATTGTGTACGAGCCGACTTTGGAAGATGGCAGCACATTCTTTGGCAGCAAGGTTGTGAATGATCTAGAACAGTTCAAGGCACAGGCGCAGGCAATTATTGCGAACCGGTATGATGCTTGTCTGGATGATGTGGCGGACAAGGTGTATACGAGAGATATATTTAGAAGAGATTAGGGATGGGAGACCGTCGGGAGCGTAGTGCTTTCGGCGGTTTTTGTGTGTTTAAAAGATAAAATAAATCGAACAAATATTCGATTCGCGATTGAATAAACATGGGATATATGGTATTCTAAATATGCATGGAAACATGCATTGGAGTGCCCATGACAGGGCGCATGATGTCCGGTGGACATCAGTTCTGCGCCGACCGTAACGGAGTGAAGAGGCAGCCTCCCGAACTTATACCAGAAAACTGGATTACATAGGAAGGTCGCCAGGTGTCCGGTGGACACCTGTTCAGCGAGGACCGAAGCGGGAGCGGAGACGGTGCGTTATAATGACGGCTTTTGAGATTATTTCGATAATTATAGGTGTTTTGAGCTTGCTCATTGCCTTTGGAAGTTTGATTGTAGCGTTTCTTGCCTTTTTCGATAAGCGAAACAAGAAGAAATAAAAATGCCTCACCTGTCTGATCCACAGGTGAGGCGATGTCCGTAAGGACAAAACACACTCTTGGGAGCATCCACTTTGGAGTGGGTACTCTTCTTACTTCATAATATAACACGAATACTTAGAATATTCAAGTTTTTAGAAATATAATAGGGCACTGAAATTAGTCGAGACGAAAGTAAAGTGTTGGTAGATGAGGTAAAATATTTGAAAGAGACGGAAGGAGGTCGAGGGCGTATGTGCGGGATTTTAGAAGAAATGTGTGAGGAAGTTGCAAAGGAAACGGCGAGATCGCTTCTGGCACTTGGAAAACTTTCGTATGAAGATATGCCGGAGAAAACGTCGAGAGTTTGAGACTTTCGGCGTTTTCTCCGTTTATTACGGTAATTATAGATATTTTGAGCTTGCTTTTTAATTTTGTCGTAAGTAGTTACGCAATTCATCAAAATTAATATCTGCTTTCTGCGGCAATCCCTGATATTTTCCTTCGAGATATTGCTTCATGCGATTAGAATTTGCATGGATCTGTTGATTAGTTTCTGTAATACATTGTACATGCTTATTATAATCATCGTCCTCAGAAATAATATAAACATATTCGCTCAGAACATCAGAATCAAGTAGATTGATGTTATGAGTAGTGAGGATTAATTGTCCAGTGATATATTTCTGCAAAGAGTTTAGTAGTGATTGTGACAGTATTTCGTGTAAACCGTTATCAAACTCGTCGATTACAGAAGTGATTCCATCGAGAGAATTAAGCAACAGTGGGAATAGAGAAATTAAAGCTGCTATTCCATCAGATTCTAACTTGTAATGTATATCTCTTATTTGAGATCCAATTTGCTTTTTGAAATAAAGTGTATATTCTAATATAGATTCATTAGTTGTTGTTTTATAATATACGTTCTTAATATTAGGAAACATGGTGGTAAAGAATTGGTTCAACACATGTTCTGTTTTTTGTAAAGTATGCAATTGTGAATTGTCGATTTCGCCATGCTTTAAGTTTTTTAAAGAATACGAAGGAATTATACTATCAAAAAATTTTTTGTATCCGTGGTTTGCACAGGATATGTTGTTTAATGCAGAAATGACATCCCGTAGATTTTCGGATAGCTGTTCATTCATGAATTCATTGGTTTTGTCAGATATTTCATGCATTAGTATAGAGAATATGGAATGCTTTCCCCAGTATTCTTTTGCGGATTCTAAAATAGTTGAATAGCTTTCTTTTGTGGCAAATAGTTTTCGATTAATATTAATTTTATCTTGTGTAATATCAAAATATAAGCTTTTGTTCTTTACAAGAATGTAACTCAGACGTTCGTGAACAATTTGAGTGTCATTTGTTTCGACAATATAGGTTCCAGACTTTTCGTTGATGGAAAAACCGAATTCTATATACATATTGTCAGTAGAACCTATCATTTTATTTTCATGAATTATATCCTCTATATCTTTTAACTGTTCGTGAAAATATTTCATCATAAATTGTTGATTTTTGGTATCTATATCTTTTCGTGAAAGCAAACTTTCGAGAAAATCTCGAACGTTCATAGTATCAAAAAGATCAGATAGCAACTCAAATACAGATACTATATTTGATTTACCAATACCATTTGGACCTAATAGGAGAATGAGGGGCTTAGCCTTTTTTTGACGATCTCTAAAGTCGATGGTGATGTTTTCAAATGATTTAAAATTTTTAAGTGTTACATATTCAAACATATGTAAATTCCTCTTTCTGTTTTCTTTTGTAATAAGTTAATAAAAAATATACAATTTACACAAGAACTATAATACCATAAAAATATAAAAAAGGACACAGAAAAATCACATTTTATTCAAATACATGAAAAAAATTACTAAAATCAAAGAAAAATGAAATATTTTGTATTTATTTATTGACAACATAGCAATATATGGTAGAATATAAAGTGTGTTAAGCACTTATTGTTGATGAGTGCTAAAAAGAAAAAGTTCTACAAATGAAAACATCTGCAGAACTTAATCCATGTGTTAAACTAAACACGTCGCAATGATTAGTTTAATCTATTTGGGTAAGTTCGTCAAGAGATATTGTTTGCATTTGTTGCTTTTTCTTTAGAAAAGGTTGATAAAAGTCATAATATGTATGGCTTTTATCGGAAAGGAGCGAACAATTCATGGGAACTTATTATTTGAATTTGGATACAAGTAGTAATCCGAATGGTGATAATGAAGTGCATGAGAGTAGTTGCTGGCGTATGCCATCTGCAGAAAACCGGGTTTATCTTGGCGTTTTCTCGGATTGTGTTCAGGCCGTTCAGGCGGCCAAGTTGAAGGGCTACTCTAAAGCGGATGGCTGCAAAATTTGTAGCCCGGAAGCACATCATAGTTAACAAAAAATCCCCTTTGTTCGAAAAACAAAGGGGATTTTTTGAGTTGGTTAAGTAAAATGGAAGGGAGACCAGCTATGAAAAGTCAACCATAAATTAGCAAAAAATTTCTTTTTCATAT